>Ga0302185_10000292_pt1 | contig 39705 bp, 26 predicted proteins | sample II_Bog_E1_1_FD_200231 | JGI IMG/M metagenome (GOLD analysis project Ga0302185, IMG submission 200231) | Peat permafrost microbial communities from Stordalen Mire near Abisko, Sweden - II_Bog_E1_2 | ecosystem: Environmental > Terrestrial > Soil > Wetlands > Peat | place: Sweden: Abisko... | reverse complement strand
ACCCCAACCCCAACCCCAACCCCAACCCCTATTAAAATGTTGATGCATAAAAAATATGATGAATTTGACCATGCATTCCTAAACTGATTGATGATTTAAACGTTCAAATAATATTCTAATTCACATTTATTTATATTATTTATCCTCGTCCTTTAACATGTAATTAATCATGTATGCAAATATCAAGTGACATATTCTTCATCAATCTGAAGATTCAGAGACATATTTCTATTTGCGATTCTTTTTTGATTTACTCTTTCCAACAGATTAAGATTAAGAAGAATTATTTCTTTTATCTTTGTGCTTACGCTTTTATTAAGAACGGGAACGGGATCGCTTTCTCTTTCTATCTTTATCTTTTTTTAACTTTGGCTACTCCCGATATTTTTAGTCAATTTTGCTCGCGGGTTTCTATCTTTTATCAATGTAGTTTGATTTTAAACGATCTTATTGTCCAGGTTGAACCTTTGGTTGAATTTGATTAGATATAACTAGATCGTATTTCTCCCTTGTATCTTTGCCTTATGTATATATTTTTGGCAATAGTTCGCGCCTCTTTTCAGGATGATCTCCAAATTTAGGTTTACTGTTCATCATTCCTCCTCGACTATTGTGCAATAACTTTGACACTGACTGCGAAAAGTCTACTTGAATTCTCCTATCGTCGATAATAACATTATTCATCTTTAAATAGGCCTACTCGCAGGAAGTAATATTTTAAAATTCAATAAATCCGTATTGTAAGCTTTGTCCAGTTTTCCAATCTCTGACGACTTAGACACTCTTTATCGGTCCAAATCTTGAGAAAATAACCTCTAAATCTCGTTACTGGGTGATTGGATTAAGTTTGCATATAAAGAGTATATTTTCTGGTGGTTTAAGACTTGCATCAGGAAGATCTCCTAAGATCTAAAGGGTCATAGCTTGTTTTTTAGCTTTTTGCTGACGAGTTGCCTCAATAATTTCACTTTCATTCTTGCATTTTTATAGCATTTCCAAATGTTCAACAGCCTACAGTCTTTACGACTCTTTTAAGGGAGATGGACTACGGTCAGGTATTATCATTCTTTCAACATCAGGAAATGGATCATGTATGACAAATGTATGAAGAATTCGAATGTTCATTTGTGGTCTATTTTCATTATCAACATATGTATCGTTTATTCTTCTCAAAATATCTAGGCCTTCTTCAACTTTTCCGAAGATAGTATGTTTTCCAGCAAGAGAAGCAAGATGGCTTTTTGTGAGAGTAATGAAAAAAGAACTGTTATTAAGATTAGACCCGCTATTGGCGGTGGCTACTATCCCCATTTATGTAAATTTGGCTTAGACATCGATTTCATCTTTAAAGTATGGGACTTTTAGTCCTGTTTTCTCCCAAATAGTGGTCGGCTTCGCTGCTCTAACTTTTGTGACATAATCTATATAGGAAAATGAATACTTTTTTGGATTTCGACGAAGAGAGAATTGTTATAGTGCTTAACTTTGCAGAGTTTAATAAAGTTAAGACAGGCATTAGGTGCCTTTTCCGTGAACAGATCAATAACTATATCTCCAAAAGATGTTTATAGCAACACGGACATCTCTTATAATATTATAATATAAAATGATTTCACTGATTTGTAAAATTGAAGCAATATTTGAGTCGTATAAATATTATTGAACTCGAATAATAGTCATTTTATATATTTATAAATTCAATGGATGATGCCTCTTAATAGGAAGTTATGATGAATAATAGCCGCTTACTCAAAGAGATGTTTCATTTGGAAGACACTGGCACTGTTAAGAAATATGCTAAGATCCTTGGAGAGTTTGTGGCAAAGGGAGCATCTTTGTTATTTTCAGTTCTCAAGAGTAATACCGGAAAAAGCCTTGATAATGTGAATAATAATCAATAGTCAATCGTTTCCAACGTTGAGTCTTCAAAAACATAGTCAAAAAGATCAAAATTATTAATAAGCTGGAAAGACTATGCAAGTTCAATTCCGTAATAAAGCAATCCTACTTCAAACATCCTGCAAGAAAACCAAAGCGAGTTGCCATAAATTTCTAAAATTGAGATAAAATCAAACCAATTTTAGAAATAAGGTGATAGGAAAACACCTGATTCTTCTTTTTCAGATTAATATGATTCACTAAAAAAAAGAATCAAAAGAGATACTCAAGAAAAAAGTTCAGATACTTGTACAATGGCCTAAGTAAGACAGGAAAATTATTAAGAGAGAAGATAGTTTTAAAAACTACAATTCCAATCATTTCACATGATTCAAAGTGAGCTCAGAAAAGTCAAAAAATAATTTGAATCCAGGACTGAGATGTAAAAAGCTAATGCAATTCAAAAAGACTATCAAAGGTACATACAACAAAATTACGGATCCAATTACAATACTTCTGATCATAAATAATTTGTTTAATTAAAAAACCTGAAGAGGGCAAAGGAAGCAAGAGCAGATCGTAGACCTTTAAGAAAAAAGATTCATCTGTAAGATGAGCCACAGTCTCTTTATGATATTAGCAAAGTCTACGCTAGTTTTTAGAATTAAAAAAAAAGAAGGGAGGCGGAAAGGATGGAGGAAAAAAGGCTCATGGAAGAAAGACAGCTAAAATATAAACTATAAGAATAGAGAAGAAGACAAGAACAACTAGCATAGGAGAGAAAGAAAATATAAGAGCAATAGTAATTGATGAGGAGGCAGCTCCAGTAGCAAAATGAAATGAATATTAAATAAAGTGAAAGATTGAAATAATAATAAAGATTAAATAAAATTAATGAGAAAGAGTAGCAAATCTCTTCAAAGCCAAATCTACCCTAGTCATAAAAATCACAGTAAAATTAGGTCAATCCAACACAAAAATCAGAGGAATCAAAGGAACTTTAAACCCCAAAAAAGATTAACTCTGCTGAATTTAAATAAAGTTAGGTGAATAATGCAATATAGATGTTCCCTCCTCAAGTAAATGCTGAAAAGGAAATCAAAGAAGCCTCTCCAAACAATCAAAACATACCTTTTTCTTCACCTCAACAAACTCCAGCCAGTGCTAAAAAATAAAATCCATTTATCAAAAGCAGCCCTACTCAAGGATTAAACCTTCAAGACATAATAAAAAATAATAAGACCGCTTTTTCATTTCCAGTAACATCTTTGGCTCCCAGCAATAATATTCTTAGCAGAAATACTCCCGTAGTTAACATATTCACAAATAGTCCTCAGCCAATGTTTTAAATCGGAAAAGATCAAGGCCTGAGCTACAACCCAAATCAGATCCAGCAACAGAATCCTCCTCCTTTTATGAGCTCATACAACTCAAACTCAGCCCCGACTGTTCCATTTTCAAATCAAAATCCCAATGCTAGTTTCAACTCCTCCTTTAACGCGTCAAGTTCTTCCTCTTCCTTTTATCAATCGCCCCCAAATTTATCCCAAAGTCCTGGAATTAATAATTCGATAAACATGAACTCCATGAATCCCATGAATCCTGCCCCGATGCAATCAATGAGGTTTTCAAATAATGAAAATGCGACTAAATTTTTTGAGAACAACCCTTTTATGTCTTCCCCTCCCCAACCCCCAGGCCTATTTTCTTCACAGCAATAATCCTCGTTGAATCCAAATCAAAGCCGCAGAAGTCGAGACGGGACAAAAAAGCCAATCCGAATTTCATGATTATAGGTCAGTGATGATAATCTATAGCTTACAGATAAATAGTTATTTCGTGATAATATCATCTCTAAATATTTTTATCAGTTATTGTATCTTAATTGAATACAATTTAAATAACCCTAACCTTCAAATATTTTCCAAATTGTATTTTAATAATTATTCGTTGACCATGAAATATATCCTTTCATCGCAGCATTTACGACTATTGTTTCATACAAGTTCTAATTTATATGTGCAAATTGCTTTCAAATGCTAGCGTTCTATCAACATTGAAAATGAAACCCTTGACTCACATCTGATATACATTCAGTATGCATTCAAATTACAGTATTCTATCAACATTGAAAATGAAACCCTTGACTCACATCTGATATTCGTTCAGTATGTATTAGAGTCAGTTCAATTCATTAAATCTATTTGATTAAATTGTGATAATTTAATTTTTGCAGTTTGATAACATCATATTTCTTTGGGTTTATAATGCTTAAAATAATCACAATATCAAGAACACAATGAGATATACAAAAACCATAAGAACATGCATCACTATTTTAAAAACCATGGAAGAAAAATACTATTTAAAGTATGCCATTTTGACATCCCAGATGGTGTTTATTTCGGTATTCATCCTCTACCTTAAATTATCACCGTTTCTTCAGAATTATACACCACTTTGCGACGTATCTATCCAATTATACAGATACTCGAAGCCATCATTTCGATCAGTCAATTCAGATATATTTCCTATTGGATTTATACTGCCAATTCTGTATTAGCCCTGTCACTTTTAGCGCATGTACACTTCAGCAAAAATGATTATAAAATGGTGGTGTATTTAGGTTTATTTTGCTATTTTACAGCTCAACTATGGGTGATGACCTTTGTCTCAGCAGCTTTTTACGTAATGCTTTATTAACAAAGATAATGCTGATCGATAATAGCATTCAATACCTAACTGGTATGCTGTTATCAGCCCCTTTTCTAATCATAATCATAATATTAGAGCATAAAAATCAAATATACGACAAATTAATATATCTGACTTTGCTTTTCTTTGTGCTTTTCACTGAGTCGTAATGGAAACTCGTGACTTTTTGCGAAGGCTGCTATTTCCTTTATCAAACTCCATCAAAATTAATGGTAACTGTTGTTTAAATCAGAAATGGATCTATGGCAGTTTGACTGCAATGATAGCCTGGTCGTATATTCATATGATTTATCCATCACCCCTAAATGGCTTCGAGTTATTCTACCTAGTGCTGTTAGAAGTGGTGTTATCAGTAATAATCTATTTCCATCCCATCAATATCGTAAAATAAAACAAATATCACTACATCTTGGAATTAGCAAAAAGTATTAAAAAATCAGAATCTAAAAAGAAGATTTCATAAGAAACAGTGATTAATTTGCAATTCGCTATTGCATCAATTGAGCATACACAATCTAAATGCTATTTAAATGTTCCTCATTAATAATTAATCAATTAAAAATAGCATGAAATCTCTCGAGGCAATCTGTTAGACTTTTTATAATCTACAGTTTAAATAACAGATAGAATTCTATTAGCAGAAATAAAAATAGAAAAAGGAGTTGATCTATTTGGAATACTTCAGATTTTAGGTGAAGTCACCCCTCACAGTATAAAGTAATTCGTCAATATATAAAAATTGAAACAAAAAACTGAGGAAGTATTCGCGTCAAAGGTTAACATTTAGATCAAAATCAAAGATATACAATTAGTCAATTAATATCTTTAATACTTTTATGAAGCCATATCTGCCATCAGTGATAGATTACTTTAGTTTTGGACCTATATGAGCAGACCGCTAATTAAAGCAAATCGGATGGACTCAATACTAACAACTGTAATTTAATCTCAGTAGAAAGCTTAAGAGTTTCTTAACAAAATATAAAAATATAAGAAATGCTCATAAGAAAGACACTTATATCAATCAGTTTGTCATTTAATCGATTTCTATGATTAAGGCAGTCTGATTTCAGCAAATATTTAATTGAACAAACATAAAGAATAAGAGGAAATTCTGAAACAACGCATAGATTTTGACTACTTCGTTATCAAAAATCAGAATATCACCAGTATTTCCAAAAGATTTTTACATTAAATATCATCAGACGAATGCACCATAATTGGCATGAATTATTCCTTTCTTTTTCCTTTGCAAGTCCTTCCAACCATTAAATCAATCATTTAAAATCATGAAAACAAGACAATTATATTGCCAATCTTGGCGCACAGTAAAATAGTAGTTAAAAAAATTCATATCTATCTGCTCCCTTAGTTTTAGGAGGGTTCTTCGCATTTGTTCATAATTGAAAAATATCAAAATCCAGAATCGATCATTATTTACGATTTTACAAATGATTTAATCCTATATTTTTCAAGCGTTTTCTGGAAAATATAAAAAGCTGGTTATGCGGATGACTGCCTAGATCTTCCTAACAAAGTCTCAAATGAAGTTTTTAAGTCTGATTTTTCTACTCCTTATTTTTTATAAACCATGCGAAATCGAAAGCATGTGAATACATAGTTTAACTGGTCTAAAATCGCTAAAAACAAATTTGCACACGAAGTTCGAAGAGATAAGAAAAATACTCAAATAAAAGTTAGTTTAGAGTTAATTGAAGAATATAAATACAGAGACAATACCATTTTATTACTATCTCTTTTCAGAGGACACTATATTCGATCTCAATTCTAGTTTTCAGCAGCCAATATTTTTACCAATAAAAGTGTTCAGTCAACAAGGAAAATGAATGAAGACTATACAAACTAGCAATTCTTTTGTAAAGTAGCTAATCCTTATCAGTCAACCATACTTTAAAAACTTTAAAGCTTTAAAAACGGTCATAGGTTCAATCATCTTTGGAAAATAGGAATTGCTTTTGGCTTGTTGGGGGCTTTATTAATCACGCTTCTCATTATATCAGTTATCTTTTCTGCCAGTCGGCAATCCAATTATTCATCTCTTCTCTTGGAAGGAAGCGATTTGACCTCGCAGTATGGCAACATTATCTTACTATTTTATTATTCTTATATTAGATATCATTTTAAACACTATCCATCAGATTTACTACAATGGGACCCTCGCCTCAATATAACTGATCTTTCGCAATATTATGAAGGAATCATCAAAAGTTAGCTCTAAAGCTGCATGACCTCTGAACTAATGAATCCCCTTCAAAAAATAAAGCAAAACTATTAGTATATATATCAATTTGGATAATTTAATACAACTGCTCAAACAACTGAGACTTTGAATATTGTTTCTTTGATTCAATAAACGTAAAAATGCCTAACCACCTTTAACGTATCTTTTTTATTGAATAACTATTAAACAATAAGAAATTTAGAAGACATTTACGAAGCAAAGGATGTATCTACAGGTTCTATATCTTCACGAATAGTTCAATCTAAAATTATTATGTATATTGCTTTTCCCATTATATTTATACTTATTCTCATCATCTATCTCCTTCTTTCCCAAATAAAATCAGCAAAAGCAACTATTTACTCAGTTATGGCAAAAACTTCCTTCTCTCAAACAAAACAAATTTTATCAAACATAGCAACGCTCCGAACAAATGTTAAAATACTAAATAAAGCCTAAAAATAATATTTTAGATCTTCAATTTTAACTGAGAGTGTGCAAAAAATATAAAAGGAAGAAAATAAAAAAGATAAACAGTTTATTCAATAAAAAGCAATCAACCTTATAACCGATAATTTAATTTATTTATGGATCTTAATTTCATTTGCTGGATGTGTGGTCTTATATTAGCTTACTCTTGACCTAGAGTCCTAAAATTTCAGCAATATTTTAGCCTATATGACGGCCATTCAATCGAGTTCTAACACGATCGCCTTTAAGGTCACAGATGTCATGAATTCCTTAATATGGTAGGATTTATATAATACACCCAATACTTTTGGAGTGACTTATAACATAAAACTGGAAACTGACTTTGATAACTTTGATGCTAATAGGCATCTTCCAAATTATTTTTTAGATTATCGCCAAATTGAACGGGAGATCCTGTATTCTGATCTTTGCCGGTTTAGTTATCTCAATAACATATCATACTTTTAGAGTGTACAATGTCATGATATTTATGCTGGATCTTTAAACCTGGGCTTCTCAATAGTCTCTGAATTATATAGGCAAAGCTTAGTTACCCTCAGAAAGGGTCAATTTTCTCATCTGTTACAGTCCAAGTAGGTATCAGCGATCGAGCCAGTCTTCATTGAGGCAATATACACAAGGAGAATAGTAATGGTAGTATTGAGTGAGCTATCCACTATCTTTACCCAAACAGTTAATTCCTACTCCCAATATCTAATAAATTACTTTGAGGCAGTGGCTGCTTTTATTGCTCTATATATCATCGGAATCTTTGCCTGGTGGGGTTGGTGGATGAAAAATTTAATAAAATAATGCTAAAGAGCACGGAGAGGGTTAAGAGCCATTCCTCGAGAGATTCTGCTGAATATTCATACGACAAGAGAGTTTATAAAAAGCAATTTTTTGATGACAATGGATAGACTCTGAAATGTATATTTTATTCTATTATTAATAGAATGGTATTAGCTATTCAGCATTTTTGACTATTAAATCATTGTATTAAATCTGATTAAATCCTTCCAATATTTATATCTTTTAATTTTTGATTAACTCACAGATCGTGTAATTATTAATTATGGCCACATACGGATAGGCGTACTACCAGACCCTCTCAAAGATTAACCAATAATATATCGGTCTTTCGAATCTGAACTCTCTGAAACACATCGAAAACAAGATCAAATGCTACAATGACTTCAATTCTCAACCTCACGAATATTATGAATGCTTTGTCAATGTGGAAAGAGAACGAGAGGCAGATTCCAAATAATTAATGAACAACTATACCATTGTAGAGGATGATTTCAAGCTTTGTAAAGAAGGATGCAAGAATCAGGGCAAACCGCAAGAAATTACGTGTGGCAACAAATGCAATGAGAAGTTTAGTAGTTCTATTAAATTATTGTATGACACCTTCTATAAGAACAGAGTTGGACATCGAAAAGAATATAAAAAGACTCAAATGTGAGGGTAAATCTTTGTATATCCTAATTTTATATATTTTTTAAATGGGTTGATTAGTCTTGAAAAATTAATATATCATAATTTAGAAATCCAAAATCCAATTTAAGTTATTCTTACATCTTGGCCCAGTCTTCTTAGTCCTCCAAAGATACCGGTAAAACTCTCACCCGGCTCAAGATTAAACTGGAATGAATCAGTATAGCTATTTCCAAATCGAGCATTCAATCCCTTTCTGCTAATGAGAACAATTTACCCGAGATATCCTTGCTAACTAAAGCTGCCAATTATTCTGCCTATTTCCTCTCCCATAGGTACCTACCACTTGAGCTCTATATTAGTGATTGTTCCTTCTATTTTGGATTATATCCTATAACCATTGACCACCAGTATAGCGGCTAAACCACAGATGAATCTATTTTCGTCCAAGTAGACCTTAAGTCCTATCAATAAACCACTTTATTGAAACGATTCATCAGTGGGAGTCATGTATCCCATCGATACCTTTCTCATTTTTCCCTTCCACTCTCTCTCTTCAGTCATGGCTTTAGGCATTGTATTGATAGGAGCGGGCGTACTTGAAGCCAGTTTCGAAAATTAAAGTTACTGCTTATTGGTGCTTTCCAAAAAGCTCCTATTTTCTGGTTAATCCTCAATCTCCTCCAATTTTAAAATTTTATTAACAATATCTCTATTCTATTATCTTACTCCTGTCTGCTCGTATTTTTTAAGTTATAAATCCTTGAGTAGGCGAGTATAGCTCTCCACTTGTATGGTCAACTGTTTAAAGATGGCTTCTTTTTAAACTAGTCTTTAATCTAGTTTCACCTTCTACTCTCTTGTGTGTCTCAAATTCTTTTTTATTGTGTCTAACTTCTTGCACAGTTATTAATTTTAATATTTGCAAAACTTAATTTAATCTTTAACAATGGCAAACTCTTGTTCAGAAGCTTATTTGGGTTTTTATGGCTATGGTTTTTCCTCATCTTTTTAAAGGGCTTGATTCTTTCTTAATTTTGACTCAAGAGCAACCAAGTATGCTTGCTGTTTCTTAAAATCTTGCTATCTTTTTCTGCTCTTCCTATCAATATCTCTCAATTTCTCTTTGAAATTCTTTACTTCAGTTTGATACTCGACCAACCTCTGTCTTAACTCCAAATTGTCGACATCCTAACTCAAAACTAAATTATTAATGATTAACCTCTTTCTTGCATTTTCTTAACATTCTTAATACTCTTAAGTTGCTCCTGCACTTGATTGATCTCCATGTCCATGTACCCAATCATATTTTCACTATTACGCAATCTTAATCACTTCAGTTATACTTATCGTAATTCTATGAGGTTTATTATTTACTCCTTAACCCTTCGATCTGCTTCTTGTACATTGCCACCTGCTTGTATGCATTTTACAACTATCTTTGTAAAGCCTCTGAGGATAATACTTTTAATACTGCTTGGAGGGACATGATTTAGATCCACTGATTGAGCTTTCTTTTTTACAGAGGGAAGTTTAAGCTTTTACAATTTTTCATTTAGCTTTTCATTAAGAAGTTTTAACTCTTTTCGCAATTTTTAATTCTTAAAGTACAGCTCCTTAAATTTGTTAACCCTGGATAACTATATGTATACCTATCATCATTTTCGGCCTTAGAGTTCTACTCATCTCCTTGACTACTTATATCGATAGTCTTATTCAATTTTTATTTATCATGTCTATCAATTTGTAGACTGACATCCAGAGAGTCGTATCTATTCTTCATTTTTTCAATAATTATATTTATAGTTCTATTGCCAGCAAATGCTTAGTTGATTTAGATAAGTCATTGTATAACTGCGAAATGTTTGACAAATCAACGAGGAATCAATAAAACAACCTTAATCGAATTAATGAAATTTTTATAATAAGGGTGATCGAGTTAGTAAATACAATAGCCTTATCAATCTTAATTCATGGGCAACTGTTTTTCCTAGTTTTTTCTAGATTTTGCCATTTTTATTTACTATTCCTTTATCATCATCAATATGATTTCCTCTTCCCGCTTCAGTTATTTAAGTTGCTCCTCGATGTTTTCCTGTATATTCTTCAGAGTCTCATACTCTTTCTCCTTCTCGTTGAGAGTGGTCTTTTATCGTGATATACCTTGCATCAACTTATAATAATTATTAACTCACAATAATTGTGTAACTATTTAAATGTCCAGACACAATCAGAACAAAGTCGATGCCAAAAGCTACGGACTAGGTGAAATATACATCCCTTAGCCCCTCTACCCTCCTCAATATGGATAAATAATGGTAGCAAGCGAGTAATCTAAAGGAGGACTGATGATGATTGGTGAATCCAAGGGTAAAAAGATCATCAGCATATCGGGCGGCAGCAAAAAACTGTTTGTTTTCGAAGAATAAAGTTGTAATTACTCGCAATTATCTAGAATCTGAAAATGTGGTCACTGCCCTTCATCCATAAAATGAAGATTTCTTATAGTATAAAGGCGAAGAGATACTTCCTATTCACGAAATAGTCATGGCTTTAGAGGGGAACAAAATTAATTAAATTAAAAGCGGAAAGGAGCATAATATTATCCTCACTGAACAAGGGGCACTTTTTTCGTATGGAAAAGGCAACTTTGGATCACTCGGATTAGGGGGAACCGTGTTTTCTCCCTCTCCTAGACCAATCAATAAGCTAAGCAATAAAAAAATTGTGACAATTTCATGTGGAATGTATCATTCATTAGCTTTAAGCGATATTGGAGATGTCTATAGTTGGGGGAGAGGATTTTAAGGGCAGTTGGGATTATTATAAAACACCGAATCAGTCAGTTCTCCGCAATATATACCGCATTTCTTTAAATATGATAACAATAAAGATGTAAAAATGCTACAAAAGATCCCCATTATCTCCATCGCTTGTGGAGCCTATCATTCCATGGCCATCGATAATCAAAATCAAATGTATTGCTGGGGAGAAGCGAGATATGGACAAACTGGGGCTGGTAAAAAGACTAAAGAACCAATTCCCACCAAACTTTTAATTTAGATTGAAGTAAATCAATTATTATTTAGGGTCAAACGAGAAAAATAGTAAAAGCTGCTGGAGGATTTGGTCATACTCTTTGTTTGACTTCACAAGGTGAAATATTTGGGTGGGGGCTTAATATTAAAGGCCAATTAGGTTTAAATGATCTCCCTGAGAGTATGCGATCAACATAAGGACATCTAAACTATGTAAAGGCTGCCTATCAGCCTATTCATATCAAATAATCAAGGGACAAATCAATTCTTCCGAAATTTTAATAAATCACCTGTGGATTTACCAGTAGTTTCGCTATTGATTAATAGGGAAGTGTTTGGGCTTGGGGAGGAGGAAATCTAGGCTTTAAAGATGTACATTATAGATTATTCAGAAATATTTAGAGCGTGGACCAGTCAAAATCACTTAGATGACAGACAACAAAAAATTTACAAAAATATTTGCAAATGACAACGCTTTGATCCTTTTTTGCCCACTTTCTCCTCTATTCTTTAAACCATCATTGGTTCCCTCAAGCGGCAAGACCTAAATTACCTTTTTTGGCAACGGATTTACCTCATCTGGTTCTCAATCTGTCCGTTTTACCTTATAAGACTAAAAAGTTGAAACTGATCTGGAGTATGACGACAAAACCAGTACATTTTTTTGCAAGACTCCAATCTTCTAAAAAATAAATAAAAAATTTAGTTATCCTTTATTATGCAAAATTGAAATTAGTCTTGATAAAAAGGAGTATTTTGCATATCAAAAGCCTTTGCTTGTCTATTGTAATCCTTTATTTATTCAGCCTCTAAACTTCAGATTCAGAGTATATAACCCAATTGCGGATCAGTGTTGGGGGGTAGCACTGTCAAATTGTACATGCCGTTGAATCAGCTTGTCTTATAATACATGGATAATATCACCGTAGGATTTAAAAATACAAGCATTTCCCAAAAGAAGGAAAGTAATAAAGTTTAAAATAACTCCGATTGGCTATGTACTGAAGGAACATATGAAAACGAAGTTATTAGCTGTAAAATCCCAAATATTCCCCATTTTGATCATGAAAATCCATTTTATATGTTGGATGTGAGCATTAATGGCCAATAATTCACCGAATTGCCCCACACGTTCCGATATTATTTTCTCACTGATTCTAAAATCATACCAAACGAAGGACAAGATGATGCTGAGCCTGATTGTGTATTGCAGGGTACTGGACTATTTGATACTCCTCATAAACAACTCAGGATATACTTAGAGTTTAATCATAAGGAAAAACATTATTCCTGCTAAAGATACGTGGAACTAAAATGGAATAAAGCTGACAAAAAATTTAATTTTAAAATGCCCAAACTGTCATGGATTATCGGAGATCATCAAATTACTCCATAACTTTTAGAAGCCTCAAGAAAACAGCCGTGTTGTCTCCAGCTATTCTTATCAAAAAATGAATCAATATAAATCGGAAAATATACGTTTACTGTTCCTCCTCCACCCCCTGAACCCTAATAGTAAAAGAAGGATGCTAAAAAAGATAGTAAAAAAGGAGCTAAGAAATGATGATGATTCTCATATCAGATATAATTGTTTTTATTTTTATCATAAAAATCAAAAATCGGAATTGTGAGAATTTTGGGTTTTTTTCCTTTTCCTGACTAGTAATCTGTCAACATAGCTTTGAAAATTATCAATGACTACTGATTGCTCTGAGTCCGACAAGATCAAGTCCTGATTGAGGGTTTAAGCCCTGCGAATGTAATTAAAAATTCCTTCTTTATTAAAAGTGCCTCGATTAAATTGAATATATTGTTCATTATTAGGGGCATTCTATTTTATTCGCTTGCTTTATATTGACTTATTCTAGTTATTCTGAGAAGAGAGTTAGAACAAAGATTATTTTAATTCTTTAATGGTTTATGGCTGCTTAGATATTACTTAGTTTTTAAGCTTATTCATAAAGTATGTTTTTTGTTGATGTCCAAAAGAGAAATGGCCCATATTCACATCTGCATCACTTGCCATTTGCTCTTTAGGCTGTTTATCTATCGTTGCAAACTGAAACTCTTCTCCTACGGTAGCATATTTGTTTTATTGGTCTTCGTTGATTTAAAACTCCTCCTTTAAGTCTAAAACATCATTAAACTCTTATTCTAATTTACTCTTGACTACTTCTCGATTTTACTCTTTTACAGATCTACCTCCTTTAATCTCCTCGGGATTTGAACTATTTTTCTGAGACACAGCATTAATTGCTTTGCAATTATCCATGGTGTTATTGATATTGTCAGGTTTATTATTGTAAGTGAAAAATATTTTGCTTGGAATGTGAAAAGAACCATTAAATTGACGATCAGTAAAGCTTTATCCTAGATCATTGCTGGTTTTTGTAAAAGAATCTCTTTGCAAACACGACGTTTCTGATTTTTTGTATTCATGACTATAATTCCTACTTCCCTTCTTCTTATGACCACCCCAGGGAATTGTTTTAGCAGATCTATTGGCAATTTCTTTGATGGAAATCTTGTTTTGAGTGATTTTTAGTCCAAAAGGCGAGATTTCATCGATATCCTCCATTTTAGGATTGAGGCAACTGGAACACAGCGATGAAAATATTGAAGATCTGTGCTTAGTTAAAAACTTCCCATTATACTAGAGCCCTTCTAACGAGTAAAATCTTGGTTATTTCATTTCTTGCGAGAATTTATTTATTTATCTATTTATAACGCTGACTGAAATGTTTCAATAATAATGGATATTGAGGCAGATGGTATTTTGACATGACTTAATTGCCAAATAATTGTTATAATTATAGGATAATACTGAGTCAATAAATTAAATTTTGATATTATTTATAGCTTTTAATCACTCACCACATCAAATTGCGAGCCCACCAATTGATGTCGCCATTATTTGAATCCATGTTCATCAAAAATTTACGAGTCTACTCCCACAGAAGCAAAGTCATCGAAAAACAAAGTCCAGGTATGCCTAAAAGGAAAAACGGCAAAGGTCTTCCTCCAAAAACATTATTGACTCCAGGAACGTAGAGTAAGAAAATGAAAATGACTGTTTCAAGGCAAACTCCTCCAAGCATATGTTTGTTGAAGCCTGAAAAAGTGAATGAAATCTAAATAGAAGAATAATTACTTTTCTCGACTTGCAAGCGAAGACATTCGACCATTGAACCATAACAATGGTGACGAAATAGGCCGACTAAGCATAGAAAATTGATTCAGTAGTGAAAGCAATTTAACTATGAGTGATAGTGCTTACTGTGTGCAAAATTTAATCAGTTGATGGCCATTTAAAAAGGGGGCAATAGCCATATTGATTGGCTGTAGAACCACCACAATTTTTGGATTGATAGAATCCTCGAAGATCCATGTTGTTGTTTAGAGTTGAGATCCAATCAGGAAAATTAGTATTCATAGTTGCAGCTGCTGCGAAAGTAGGAATATTAGCAGAACCGAAGCCTGGAGCCGATGGATTATAGGTATATGGAGTATTGATGTTAATGTTGATTATATTATCAGTGGTATTGTTTACAGGATTTATCGCTGGAACAGAGAGTAGAGAGAAGATAATATTGGATGGAAAACCAAATACTTACATTGTTAGGAAATAGGTAAAGAATCCACCTGCAGTAGCGATTTAACCCATTTGACCATAGGCATGAGTTAACAATCTGGCAGTTACCAAGTGATCAGAAATTTTTCGTGGTTTTCTTGTCATAATATCAACTTAAGCTTATTCATAAGCAAGAGCAAGGGCTGGATAAATATCAGTGCCGACGCATATGACTAACATGAAAATGTTGGAAAGTGGTAAAGGTATTTGAATGATGACCAGAGCGACAAAAGGCCAAATTTAAGTCATATTAGAAGTTAGAAGATATACTATCGTCTTCTTAAGATTATCAAAGATCTTTCGACCTTATTAGACTCCATCAACAATGGAAGAAAAGTCATCATTTAGCAAAATCATGTCAGCTGCATCCTTAGTCACATCAGAGCCAGAAATACCCATTGAAATACCGATGTCCCCTTGTTTAATGGCAGGAGAATCGTTGACACCGTCACCAGTAACTCCTACTACATTTCCAATTGCTTGGCAGGCCTTGACTATGAGTAATTTCTGAGCTGGGGTTGTTCTAGCAAAGACAATTTGTGGTTTTCTTACCCAAGCCTCGAGAATTTGTTGTCCAACATCTTATCCATCTTCAAAGGCTTTTACTATCATATCACCATGGATAACAATTGCATTTGCCTTTTGTAAAGCTTCATTACTATCGTATCCAAGCTATTTAAGATCCTCGTTGGTTTTAAGAGTTATAATACCGATTTGCTTAGCAATAGCAGCGGCAGTGGGGGGTTGATCTCCTGTGACCATGATAACTTTTATACCTGCTGACTGGCATTTTTTAATAGCAAAAGGCACACTATCTTTTGGAGGATCCATAAGCGATACGAGCCCAACAAAAACGAAATTTTACATAGGGAAATTAAAGTTATCAGGACTTGAAGTATTGAATGGAAAATCTTCATAGAAGACTTATTTGCTCAAGGGCAGCATTGCAAAACCTAACACTCTCTCTCCATTTTTACCAAACTTTAAATTCACTCCATCGAAATTTTTTTTATCCTAGCTGTCGATTTGCTTGTATTTACCTTGATAGAGAATTCTACCGCAATACTTCCATACTTTTTAAGGAGCTCCTTTGATGTAGGCAATGTAATGATGATCGGCTCCTTCTTGTTTGATGATTGAAAGAGCGTATTTGTTAGTTGAATTGAAGGGCATTTTAGATTCTGAACCGTCTTTACACTTTCCAAGAGTATAAAGACTTCGAGTAAGACCAATATCCTCAATTGGCTGATAAAATTTAACTAAGGCTGTCTATGAGGCATCTCCCATAACTGAAGCATTGGCATATCTGAACCCAGGATCTTTAAGTGCTTCATCAGTAATATCAAATTTTGCCTCACTGCATATCATAGCAGTGTGATGCAAAACTTTAAAAGATGGATCATCAATATCATATTCATATTCAAAATCGGGTCCTTTTATTTATTTACTGTGCCCACGAATAACATTACTATCATACCATAAATTCTCAACAGTCATTTTGTTTTGAGTTAGAGTTCCTGTCTTGTCTGAACAGATACAGGAAGTTGAACCTAAAGTTTCGACAGCTTATAGATTTTTTACTAATACTTGCTTTTCGGACAGTTTTTTCGCAGTAATCGCCAAGGAAATAGTTATGCAGGCGAGCAATCCTTCGGGGACATTGGCAACTAAGATACCAATACCAAAAATGATGCATTGAAGAGCGCTGTATTTTACAACGAACAGAGCCAAGAAGAAGAAAACTACCCCCAAAGTGATAGCAATGACAGTAATAATGAGGACGAATCTATCCAACTCAATACGTAAAGGCGAGCGTTGATTACCGCCTTCTGATGCGAGATCTGCAATTTGACCCATCACAGTTTTAGCTCCGATATTAATGACAATTCCTCTTCCCCGTCCTTCCTTGCAAAGAGTACCAAAGAAAGCAATATTTTTGGTTTAAAAGGGTTCTTCGGGATGAGTACACTCTGTTGATCTAAGCAATGGCTCCACTTAGCCTGTGAGAGGAGAGTTATCCACTTTCATTTATATGGAGGATATGATTCTAAGATCAGCTGGTACTTTTTCGCCGCTAATAACTTCAACAATATCGCCTCTAACCAACTTTTAAGCTGGAAGTTGTGTTAGTTTACCATCTCTTATAACTTTAGTTACGGACGGAAGCATATTTTTGAAACCTTACATCAGTGCTTAGGATTGAGCCTGCTGGGAGAAGGTAATAATTCCCGTGATGAGGATAACTATAATGAGGACGAAGGCTAGATAAAGATTTGGTAAGTTGCCATTTGGTTGGACAATATAAGTAATGATACATAGGATGGAGCCAACCCAAAGCATGAGTGCAAACCAGTTGGTAATCTCCTTCAAAAATCTAATCCACCCTGGAGTTTTCTTCTTCTCTGGTAATTTGTTGTCACCTTCCTCTAAATTTCTCTTCACAGCCATCTCTGTAGTCATTCCTAATTCAATGCTAGTCCCCAGCCGATATATCAGTTCCTCGAGGGGTATTTTATGCTAATCCATATTTTGAATGCTGCCAGCCTTCTCATCCATTTTTCTCTATTTGGCTTCTGCCTCATTTTTGGGTTTTCCTAAATTATTTGAAAATAACCTTCATAGTGTTTTTTTGGTTTGGGTATATTCGGATCCAGTCCTTTTGATATCCTCGATGTCTTTCTTGACTTTTCAGCAGCAACTTCATTCTGATGTTTTTGCTTGATTGTTTGGAACAAAGCCGCACTGACAGACGAACCCCTCGGTCTTTCAACTGGTTCAAAACCTGTTCCTCTTGGTATCTCACGCAGTTCATATTAGACCGCGTTTTTGCTAGGTCTGATCATTAGTTGAATCTCACAAATAAGATAATAATAGGATTAATTAGTGATTACACATTAATTCCTGAATTATTTCAACAATAAAACATAATCCACACTAATTGATAGCTTGTAGTGCTCTATCAATTCATGATTTGCAGAAGATTCTTTGGCCACTTGCTCGGCAGGTTACATCAGAATTTATGGAGCAATTTACAATAATAAATTAATTCAACTACTAATCACTAATATGATTCGAGGTATTAGAAATCAATCTTAAATGGAACTCCAAATTGTTTAGAAAAGTCGAGGATAACGGACATCGAGTTCACCAAGCTGATTTAAAATAGAGATGAATTATGCATCCTCCCTAAAATGCTATTTGAGAACCTAAACCGAACTTGTCGTCTATTTAGCGTTCAAAAACTAAGAATTTACTTGAGGCATGATTATATCTTGATCTTTGATTGTGGCGTTTTTCATGACTTCTTCAGAAGTTTATTTTAATAAATTACCAAGGTCAAGAGGAGATTTGGAATCTAAATCGAGTGAGATGTTCTCCTAGTCTTTCGGTTCATTTTCTGAGAGTTGGAATAGGTTGTCAAGCTCTTCAATACTGTTACTTTAACCGGCTGGAACTTAAGTTTATTTTCTTGATTAATTAATTTTATTTAAATACTCCTCAAAAGTGATTTCCAGTTCTTCTGTATCTTCTTCTACTGATCTTAAATAATCATCGTCTTTCTTAGAGTTGAGTGAGCTGAGTACCTCCTTCTCAATTTTGTTGATACTTGATTCATTCTGGAGATCATATTGATTTTTAATGATTTGAGCTGATGTCAGCGACAGCACATTGGTGTACTCCTTCCAAGTTGTTAAGATGGATATCAAATCAATAACTTTCTTTTTGAAGAGTTTCAGCTTTCCTTCAGGAGTGTGGTCCCTCTCCTCAATGACCTTCAGCTTGGCTTATAATTTCTAATTCTATTTTTCAATTTTTGTATCTATTTCTGCCTTTGACAGTTGCTTGTTGGCTCTAATATTCTCAATCATAACTTTATTCTTTAACGTCTATACCTTAATCTCATCCTGCTTATAAGCCGCTATTTTACTACGCAATTGCAAGTAGAGGGGAATCAAATATTTGTTCTTTTATTTTATGATCTACTCATTGCTTGACATCTGGTGCAGCTATTCGAAATCACCAAGCTCGTAAGCTAAGGCTTCAGCAAACAACTTGTAATAATACTCAGAAGAAGCGATGTACTAGGGAAATAGGGTCTACTAACGCAGTCTGGTCTAGACATTTTCACTGTTAAACCAGTAGTTGGAGCTTTCATGCTCCATAATCTTAAGGATACGACTTCTGTTTATCTTTTTCACGTCTTCCTCATGCAAAAATTTATTTTGTCTACTCGTAAAGATATCATCTCTCTCTTTCCATTTTTTTTGATCCTCGAAGAGTCGAAAAGACTGGGTGAAGATTTGTCCGCGGAAAGTGCATTGATTATCGAAGTGTCGTCTCCTCATATCTTCTTGATGCTATTAAAGATATTTATCCTCAATCATATTTTGATACTCCATGGCCTACACGTGGACCTGGTGTCTCGCTTGACGGAGGCTCTCCTTGTAATTAAGAAAGGATTTGTAGTTTTAGGAGAGGACTCTAGGCTTGCGAATGTGATAGTAGGCGCAGTTCCTGAGAAGCATCATTTATCTCACTTAAAATTATCAATTTAATTAATCATTAAATCAAACAATATCTCAAACGATCAGGCCCAGAAGCACAGCTAGAGCGAGAAAGCCTATACTAAATACTTTTAACAGTTTGTCGATGTTTTAATTCATTTGGGCCTCGGGACTGCGTGGATAAAGAGCCAGTCCGAAGAGAAGTCCGAATATCAGGGCGAAAAAGTAGAGCAAAGCTGTTGATCCCATCATGATTACGATAATTAACAGCATTATCATCGTAAAAATTATCATACAAAAGCCTGCACCTGTTGTGGCTCTAAGATATGAGCAATGCAAAATGAGAGCGGCAAACATAATACCGATACTAGCGCAGAGAACTCCGCTTAATCCCATCAAAATGCCTTCACTAGTGGCAATAGTCATTGAATTAGCTGCAAAACCAGCAATTAAGGCAACAAGTATCCCAACTCTCCAGCAGCACTCAAGCTAATAGAGGATGAAAAATCCAAAGATGATGTTGCTAATAATATCTCTGTAGCTCCTGTGCAAAAATATCGAGGTAAAGGTTTCGTAGTAATATATTCGATTTGACTTAATCAGTTCGATATCCAGAGCATATTTATCTAATTCAGTTGGGTGCTGCAAGAATTAGTCGTATCCGCCAGGCGCATATATAATGCGAGTGACCACAAAGATGATAACGCAGGTCAACATAAGTGCGGAACTGATTGATACTACTTCAAAATTTGGGCAGATTCTGTTCTTCAGCATGTCGATGAAACTGGTATCCGATTTGGAGATGGCGCTGCTGGTGATAAATGGTATTTTGACACTCATATTTATTAATAATAAATGGATCGCAAGTAGAATACTCTTTGCAAACTACACACTCTCAGAGCAATTCAAATTGGCAGCTGTATTACCTGTACCAGTGCCAGTCCCATCTGTGAGACAAAGGGCTGCATCAAGCACCACCTCTAGCCATAAAAGTATCATACCAGCTATACTGTCAAATAAGCACAAAGGATAACTGATGAATACATCACTTCAAATGAGCAAAAGCGAAACATCCTCAAAAAGTTAGTCAGTGAGTATTTTAAGCTGTTGAAAAGCTAGATTGAAAGTTTGTATCACTAAGTGACCCATACGCTCAATAACCTTAAATTCTAAAATTTTTTAATGAATGATGATGAAAGGAAATTGGCTGACTTGTTGGCGAGTAAGAGATATAGCGAGTTAACTTGCAAAGATGTGGCACTTATTTTACCTAAGATGCAGAAATGCGCCAGTTTTGAGGAAAAACAGTTCAATCATTTGAAGGATTTTCTGTATAATTAAAAGGAAAATCTGTCTAAAATGGTCAATTCTATGGTTCTCAATTTGCCCTACTTTAGAGACGATCGTAATATCATTGCAAGAGAAAAATTTAGCGAAATATCGGATTAGTTATTGAGTAGTGTTAACGTCAAGTTGGAAGCCCTTACTTATCATCCGAAAAAACTAAGGATAAAGTACAGTAAAAACGTGATTTAATGCAGGTGATGACGAAGTAACGACTATCTAATGAAGGGTCAATAGCTCGAGAGTATAATCTCAGATATGTAGAGGTAGTGGTTTTCTAACTTAGTAGAAATTTATTAAATTGTTGGAAAATCTTGGGAGTTTGAAGTAGGTCGAGGAGTTAGACTTCTTTTGCACGTAAAAATATCAAGAAATAGATGGAATATTAATGAAGAGGATTTTCAAGTTGAATTTTTTGACGCAGTGTTCAGCTGGCCTTATCTGAGCAATTTCAAATTTACGACTGCATATAAAGTCACATCCACTGAGTACACAAAATCTCATCCAGATTTATCGAAGAAATGGTGGAAAATAAGAATATCGAGTTCAAAATTATCATAAAGCCCGATTGGCACTTCTGATGCATTAATCTTAGTAAATTATCATCCAAGAATGCAAATCATTCAATTAAAATTAAAAAATAGTGCATTGAGTCACTTAATGCTACTCTGAAATCATACTTGCTTGGTCTGTTTTCTAATCACTTCCACCACTTCCTCGCCTGATTTCAACTGCTCTGTCCACTATCGTCTCATTCGTTTTACCTATCGACAGTACTTGTTTTCCTTGAACCAGATGACAAGGGCAGCTATTTTTTTACCTTCAAATTCTCTAATCAAATCTTTAAAGACAAGTTCAATGATTTTGCCTTGATTTTAGATTGATTTGAAGATACGATAAAACTCCTGTGTGAGGCTTTTGAACACTGATGCTTCAGTGATAAACCTTTCCCTGTATTTTTGAAGGATTTGACTCCTCTTTACTATGTCCATATCCAAAATTTTCATAATCTCGAGGTCAATATTTTTAGGAGGATTACTTGCTGTAAGTCCCTGATGGAAAATAGAACTTCCAATAAAATACTTTTGAATGTCGCTTATCAGCAGTTCTATGACCTCATTCATATAGTAATTAATGATTGGGACACGTTCGCTGCCTGATGTACCAAATTTTTGCAAGGCATCTTCCATCATTGCCTGTATTTGTTCCGGCGTAGTCTAAGGGTTGTTTACCATTTTTTACATAAGTTCGTAGTGTTAAGATTAAACCTTGATAAAGTTTTTAATCTGCGTGAATTAAGATGTACTTAATGGTTGTATTCTTTTAGTCGGTCCCTCTCCATCGTCACTTATTCCAGCTTATCTATAAGCTCCTCAATTAGCTTTAAATTTTCGTCATTCTTTTTCTAGAGAATAGTGACATACTATTTCTTTCTCTGGCGCGAGTTTTTAGCTGATTAGCGATTACGTTTTAGCTGTTCTTATTTAGAAATAGGAGCTTTGTTTTGCTAGTACTGTGTGTAGGCTACGTAATTGTATTCCTGTTTAATATACTCTCCCGGTTTGAGAAGTTCTGCCATTTTGTCTCTATAAAATATTTTTTTCTTCTCCTTGGACCTTCCCTTACTTTTTCTCTAATTTTTTTATGGGCTATTTTCATTGTCCTCCTAGCTCATTTAATTTTGTTCGTAGTGTTTGAGCAATTCCACAGAAGGTGAAACTTAAACTTTACACAGATCCGCCAGAATATCGTTGCTGTGCATGGGAGATTAAAAATTTTGAAGAAAGGCTTCATCATCCGAACTGCCAAAATCCTTATAATTGTGAGGATTCATTCTTTTATTTAACTATTAAATGAACAGTATTAAATATTTGGGAAATCTCAGATTAGTATAAATTTATAATCAACAATACAACCTATGCGCAAAATTAAAGCCGGAAAGAGAGGAGAAGTTGTTAAGTATATCTCACGGGCTAAGTCCATCCGCAAACTGCAACTATCGCTCAAGGACTTTAGAAAATTGTGCATTTTGAAAGGAATCTTTCCCAGAGAACCTCCCAAAAAACTCAAAAAGACCAGCAGAAGCTACTACCATCTGAAGGACATCAACTTCCTTGCTTTAGACCCCATCATTGAAAAACTAAGAGCACAAAAAATTTATTCTCGCAAATACAAGAGGGCAAAAGCTAAGGGAGATATTGGTAAAATTCAATACCTTGTCAAGCACAAGCCACAACTTAGTTTGAATCATCTCGTGAGATAAAGATATCCACAATTCATTGATGCACTTAGAGACTTGGATGACCCTCTTTCTCTAATGGCTCTCTTCACCATCTTCCCCTCACACAAAGAATTCAATCTCACTGGCGACAAAATTTAGATATGCAGCAAATTACTGAAGCATTTTGAGCTGTTCGTCATCAGGAACCATGCTCTAAGAAAGGTCTTTGTGAGTATCAAAGGAATCTACTATCAGTGTTAAATTCTTGACCAAAAAATTACTTACATTGTTCCATTCAAATATCCAGCCAGCTTGCCCATCGATGTGGATTATCGAGTTATGTGCACTTTCTTGGACTTCTATTTGGTGCTTCTTAAATTCGTAAATTTTAAACTGTTTTCGTCGATTGGTCTGCAGTATCCTCCAGTGGAAAATGACAGTACCACTTATCAAGGGTATGAACTGCAGAAAGTAGAAAATAATGAAGTAGAAGATGAAAGATACAAAATTGATGAATAATTCAAGGAAAAGAACGACGCGAATAAAAATCTGTTGTTCTCCAACCTTCACTTTTACCTCAGCACTGAAGTACCACGATATTCTTTGGAATACGTGATCCTTGCCTTTGGAGGAACAGTTGATTTATAAAACAATGGCTCACATATTACTCATGTAATAACTGATCGTGACAACATTGCCAGAGAAAAGACTAAATAGTATGTACAACCTCAATGGATTTACGATTCAATAAATTTCAACAAATTACTCAATGTTAAAGAGTACCAAGTTGGAAAGGTAATTTTATTTATATTTAGACCCTACCCCCGCACATTTCTCCTTTTGTTGACGATAACGATACGGAAAGATATATGCCAGAAAGAGAAAAAGAGTTGAGAGGCATTGTGGAAGAGAAGACGCAGTAAATTCGAAATCATGCGGATAATTAGGAAGATAATGAGTATGATATTGTGGCTGAGAGTAAAAAGAAGATGGAGAAGAAACAAAAGGAGCAGAAAGATTATTCCCAGATTTCTAAAAATATCATGAGTAACAAAAATAGAAAATTGCTAAAGGTGATCGAAAAGAGTATAGGACAGAAGAGAGATGTGGCAGAAAAATTAAAGGAAAAGTCAATTAAACTTAAAAAGAAAGAGTGATTCATATATTTGTCTCATAACTTTAATTTATAACTCATAGCGCCATTACACTCATAGGAAAAGTCTATAGACTTACTTATTAGATTATATACTTAACTTAATCATTCCAACAGCAGCTCGTAAATTTAGTATTCTACAAGCTTAAATTTTTTAGCACCAGCCAACAAACTGAAGGCTTCAACAGAGTATTCTTTGATATTAACTGGAATATCATAGTGAGAACCAAGAGAGGAGCAGCTGTTATCATTCATATGGCACTTGTCCGCAATCGATAAATCAGGACCATATGGCGAACCGTAGATTGGTCCCCATCCCCCATAGGCTGATATAGCATAGTCTAACTGATTCTTTTTAATGGGGAAAACAAGGTTATTATCAAGAGAAAACAAAAAGGAAGTCCCAGTAGGATCACCTACATATTACTTCTCCTTAGTGTTTAGCCATTTGGCAGGTGTATATGCTCCAAAAATTTTGCCTTTCTCAGATTTTGCTAACATAAGAGTGGGTCCTTTCCCTGCGCAGGTCTATTTAAACAGAGCGCTCTGAAAATTATTTTGGCTTGCTCTAAACAGTAAATTTGCTGAGATTATCCTTTTATTTTGTTGAGAAAAAATAACTCCTAATTTTTTGATTTATTCTTTCTGGAAAACTGGAGAGATTTACTTGAAAATACTTCCCATATTGATGTCAGGACCCTCTAATTGCTTCCACAACTATAAATACTCGCTGACCATTTCATTGTTCAGCTCCAAAAAGTTGCTGCCAGTTGGACAAAGATTTTTAAAATTTAGGATTGACTGCTCGGATTTAACTGTTTTTTATAATTCCCAGACACAATTATCACTGATTCCTCCTACGTCGTGCTTGATGACTGCAAACTCACTCATTCTTCTCATGATTTCTTCTTTCTGGTCCAGTCTAGTTTCGAGGGTACTAGCGTTGACTTTCTCTTTGAATATAAATTTTATATCATCACTTGGGTAGGTTGCATGATATCGCACGAAATTCAGATTGTTTAAGACACTAACAAGACTTACGCGAAATTGATCGAATTACCTATCGATTCTTTCCTTCAATGCTTTTAGAACCAAGTCAAGTTGAATGTGATTTAACTTATAGAGATTGGTAATTATGTTTGGGTCAATGAATGGTAATTTACGTGGTGACCCTTCTTTTTGCTACATTTTAAGTTATAATTAAAAAGATTTAATTTAAGAATTTAATCATCTTATAGAGATCAATCCAAGTGTTGGGAGCCGACCATGGCTTGCTGCAAATCAGCAATGAGATCTTCCAGTGATTCAATTCCAACTGACAGTCTGACAAGATTGTCAGTAATTCCGAGCTATTCTCTGTGTTTTACAGGAACAGAGACATGAGTCATGAAAGCAGGAACTTCCACCAAACTTTCTACACCGCCCAAAGATTCGGCTAAAAGGAAGATTTTCAAAGACTTGATGAACTTTGCGACATTTGGTTTTGCTCCTTTCAATCTAAAGCTAATCATTCCTCCATATCCTCTCATTTGTTTTTTAGCAATTTCATAGTATGGATTAGATTTCAATCCAGGATAAAAGATAGCCTCCACATCTTCATGCTTCTCCAAAAAGTGAGCAATATGAAAAGCATTGCGAGTTGCTTGGATTACTCTTATTTCCAATGTTTTTAAACCTCTCAAGGCAAGATAGCAATCAAAAGGACTTGGATTTGCTCCCAAACTATAGGCAGCGTAGTATACTCTGCCGTGCAATTCTTTATCTTTGAATATTGCGGCTCCCATAACGAAGTCTGAGTGACCTCCCACATATTTAGTGAGACTGTGATAAGCAATATCAACTCCTAACAATAAGGGAGAAGTTAAGTAAGGTGAGCAGAAAGTGTTGTCCACAAGTACAATGATATTGGGATCAACAGCCTTGACAGCCTTAGTCACAGCTTCGATGTCGATAAGTTTGAGGGTTGGATTGGTTGGAGATTCAATCCAAACCAGCTTTGTTTCCTTTCGAATTGCTTTCACAACATTTTCAACATAGGTCATATCAACAAAATCTGATACAATTCCATGTTTTTAACCAGCAAATCTTCGCAAGTATCGCTGAGTTCCTCCATAGACGTCATCGCATACAATAAGATGGTCACCTGTCTTAAGGATGTGCATAATGGTAGCTGTGGCTCCGCAACCACTTGAAAAAGTTATTGCGTGAGTGCCATACTCAAGAGCGGCAAGACATTTCTCGAGGGCATCTCTGGTGGGGTTTCCTCCTCGAGTATAATCGAAGTTTCCATAGGGCTGAGCGATCTCCTTTTGAGCATATGTGGAAGATAGATGAACCGGAACATTAACGCTGCCGTGAATTTATTCAGGCTATTGACCCTCATGAATAGCCATAGTGGCAAATCCTGGGTGTTTAAAAGGGAGATACTCCGATTCCGCAAAACTTTCATATTATACCTTACGTTCTGGTTGTTTGTAAAACATGAGTGATTTCTGATTATAGTAGCATTAAAGATTTATGCCTTTATATGGCGGCTGATAGGATTATTAATTCCAGTTGAAATCTCTGCATGAAATAATCAAGTCATCTATATTTTATGAACAAATATGTCTTTCCAATAATTGCATGATGATGGGAAGATTTATTACATACCAGCAATAAAGTTTCATTTTAAATAATAAAATTAAGAAATAATGGCTTTTGTGTTTGAGTCCGATAGAAAGATCAACGAAACCAGTAAACTCACCAATCCGGTTGGACCCGGACAATATTTTAACTTGGAGATTAATCAGCAACTTCATAGCAGTGCACCTTTTCAAAGTAGTAGTAATCGGAAGAGTTTATTTGCAAACAACGAAAAGTAGAGACCTGGACCTGGAGACTACTAAATAAGTCGACCAATTATCGAGCCCAACATCAAGTCTGTTTCTAACAACCATAGCATCATTCTAAAAATAAATTCAACGGGCACTGCTCAATTTAAATCGACTAACAACAGGTTCAAGGAGGAATAGTCTCCAGTTCCTGGACCTGGTCAATGTACATCTACTGAAATTAAGATCATTTCGACTTATCCAATGATAAGGTCGAGAGGAGAAAGATATTATCAGGACTGAGCAAGGAAAAGGAAGCAGTTAAAAAAATGAAAGAAATGAGTAGGAGCTTTTATGATAAAATTATACCCACCATACCCAATAAATATCGAGGATTAACGGACAGCAAGAAGGACTAAATTGTGCCAGAACCGGAAAGGCTTGGGCCAGCTTGCTATAACCCCAATAAAACCATGCATGTCAATTCGACAGGATGTGTCTGGGGAAAAGACAAAACTAAAAGATTTGTCATGGATCGAAGGATAGCACTTGGACCAGGCCAATATAAGGCGGATTATAGTCCTTCTAAACCCGAGGATAAGGCTAATTTAGGCGCTGGTCATTTTAGATCAGCAACTGCGAGAACCTACTTCGATTCGCTCATTTATAAATCCAACGTTGATTCTACAGTGCAATAGCGTGCCAAGAATATCTTCAAATCTAAAGATCCTGCTCCTGGCCAATATAACTATAACTCTTCGTCATTTTCTCTCCAATAAAAACCTTTTTCTTTTCAGTTTTTCGGATCAACAGTTTAAAGATTCATTGACTAGTAACCAATTACTCAAAAACCTCGAAAAAATGCATTTTACAACATCAAGTCAGACATTGGAAAAAATATTTCATTCAATCGAGGCAATCAGGGATTTAATAGTCTAACAGAGCGTGAAACTGAATTTTTAGGAGTGCACGAGCATTAAAAAAAGCCAGGACCAGGATAGTACAAATAAAAAGTAGTTATTGAAAAAAAACTGAAGGGTGTGAAAGTTTAAAAATTTGGATCTACCACCGATAGACCCTTTTACAAGCCTGACGAAGTTGATGAATTAGGACCAGGAAAGTACAACAAGAATGAGAACGCCGAAGATTTTGTGAAGACAAGATTCGGACAGATCAAACAATAAAACTTTTCCTTCAAGTCGTCAACAGCTCGAAACTGTTTTGGAGAAATAAAAAGTACTTTTTTTGATATTGAGGTGATAATAAATTCGGAGAATATGATGTTTCTTACAACGATGTTGCCAAAAAACAGTAGAGACAAAAGATGTTCCTAGAAAATTTGAAGAAGATAGAAGTTGAAAGACCAGCCTTCGAGTCCAGTCATACACGATTCCCCCATTATTAACACAATAAAGACTCTCCTTCCAAAGAGAGGGAGAAAAGACTGAATTCCAATCGAGAGCAGGAGTTTAAAATTCGAGAATAGAACGAGAGAGCTCGCAGCATGATAGTTGACTTAAATAAGGAGCAACTATTTGAAAGGCGCGCAAATGGTCTTTTTGATAAGCAATAACGCTTTAGTAGTGAAAAGCGAGGTGCTCCTGGAGCAGGAGCTTACGTAACTCAAACGCAATGGCAGAAGAAGAGCTATAATGTAAAGTATCAAAAGAAATGATAGTATAGCTTTTATAGTCATAAGCATCAGTTCAGTCAGATATTATAATATTGATTAATTATGGATATTGAGAAGATTAATCTTTGCGAAAATGCCGCAAACGTCAATAATTAATGCCAGAACATACTGCGGGAGTTAGAGAGAGGGGAGATGAATATGAGAAGAGTGCATTCTCTTCTTAATAAAGTAAAAAATAAACAGCATCTGTATCAATATTTGGTGCAATAGTACTCCAAAAAGTCGTCATTGACTGTAAAAATGAATATTTTGCAAATGTTCAGTCAGTGTTTAGTGGATGTGGCGGATGGTAAGGCCTAAACTGATGAAGTTGTGAGGGGTATCATTACGCGAATATACTAAATTCGGCACGATATCGATAACAATCCCATATAAATCGATTAAATTCTGAAAATTCTGAATAATATCTTAAAGATAACTCTTTCTCTACTCAAAACTTAAATAAAATGTTTGGACGACTTATCGTCAAAAATAGTTTACAGGAATAGTATATAATATTTACTTCAAGAGGAGCAGAGAAATGTTTTTCATCATTTGGCCAATAATCTTTTTCCCATTCATCTTCTTACAAAAATCATGGAATTGGGCCGCCTCTCATAAGCACTTTTCAAATAAATCAATAATTAAATTATAAAATATGCTGCAATATTCCAATAATTGCCGCCTATCACCAATCGAATTCTCTAAAATTGTGTTGTATTAGCTTATGCTAAAATTATCTCTTACTCGACTTAAAGCTTAGGCCACTTAAACAAATTTATAACAAATTTGACTTTTCATGGAAAATTGCTGCTAATAGCCTAGGTGAGTGTCGATTCTTATTGGGAGCTGATTAAAGATGAAAAATGCTAAAATGAATAATAGTTTGAACAACTGTCTATAATTACTGAAAAATATTTCTTATTGTCGAGTGAGCAATGCAAAGAAGAGATTTGCAATTTCTGGCTAAATAACTGTTTTCATATTCTGCATTCCAATAGTGGAATCGACATCAAAGAGCATCTTTCTGATTTTCCTCAAGATCTTCTCATTCAAATATATTTCAAAGTTAGTGATCTCGTCGATTCATCTGCTGTGAATGCGAGTGAAAAGAGATATTTACTCTAAATGTGGAAGTTGATTGTAATGGACAGTCGCATGTTTGTTTTAATGCAGCAATTTAAAAACATGTTTATTAATTGCGAGCTTATCCTATTTCAACTCACGAGAGAAGTGGCTGGAATGAAACCATGTTCTCTCCAAGTCGAGTAGATACCAATTGTGTTGTAAATATACAGCTTTTACTATACCATCTTTCTAAAGCACAAAGAATGTCAGGATCTAAATCATAGACTCATTATGATAATTCTCCAACAATTTCCTTTTCTACTTCGAGAGGACATGCTTCTAAAAGAAAATATGGTTTAGTAAAGCTAAGTGCAAAGAAATTTAATTTAGGAAAGATATAAAACTGATTATTTGAAATAACTCTCATTCCATTGTGGAAACAAATGCACCAACATTGGTTTTTCTCTAAAGCAATTTACTAAGGAGGTTGGAGCTATTTTTATTAAATATTTGATTGAGTAAAACATCTTTCCCTTAAACCAAATGCTCATCCTCGACGATATTGTGGAATACATCATAGATAATAACATTTAGATACGACTCGAAGAATTTAGCTATATCTTCGAACAAAAGATATCTAAAGATGTGCAGAAGTACATCAAATTGCTGTCTAAAAGACAAGATAGGAGTATCTACCAAGGCCTCATCAATAAATATTCAATTAATTTGCTTATGAATTAACTTTCCAGTTCGTTAAGATCTAACGTCTTCTAACTCAGTCCTATCATAATTTAGGATGTAATTTAGCATTCCTTAGAATTATTTCAATTAGCAATGGATTGCGGCATTTCTCCAAATAATTTCATCACTTCTCTCTACTGTCTCTTCATCAGAAGTCTTTACCTGAACCTATCGAATTTGCTATATATGATGCTGTTGGCTATTAATGAGCTTAAAATGTAATCTTGCCTTGACTTTCTCTAAATCGAAGTAAAAGTAGTTGAATAGTTAGTTAAATTCTGCAAAATGTACACAAATAATACTAAATATTTATTGGTGGGCTATTCTTCTCTTTTATTTCTGCTTTACGGATCTCCATTCAAATCAAGGGATTTTTTCGGATACCATTTTAAGGTACTCGAGATGATTTCTTAAAATAACTATTTTATTGCTAAATTTATAGATTTGCTGTCTCAATAGAAATTATATTCCGAAAATTCACATCATTTGGCAGAAGAAAACAATTATGACCATTCCTTATCTGTTGATTTATTGGACGTCATAAGAAAAAATTTAACATTTGGCTTGGTCTGCCACATCAGGTATCTGATTGACATCAAAATCATAAAAAATGTAAGCGAAATTCATTTATTAAGGAAAGCATTTCATGACTACATCATGATAGAAGCCAGCAACAATACTTTCAAAACTGAGGGTGAATAAATCATAGAATTGACCCATATGATCAGAAAAAGGAGTTTTTGCATTTAAAATTATGAAGAAGAAGATTTAATTATGGGCACAAAATAGGTGAAAAATAAAAGAGATACAATGCAAGAAAAAAGAGAAGGAGGCTTCATCACCGCTATTCTGTAAAAATATAAAGAGTACGATTAACTTAAACACTATAGCTACCTAGAGCAATAACTTGAAAGCAGTCCATCTTTTGCATAGAATTATAGCAAGCCATTAACTTTAGAACGAGTACATGGCAAAATTAGGAATATCATACATATTCGTAAATGATACTACTCATATTATCTACTTTAATAATGCAATTTGATGTGATAATCAATCATTCTTTTGAGCTTTACTAGCCTGCTGTCGTTTCTGCAGCTATTAATAGTTTGATGCGTCCAGCATAAGCATGAGTGAATCGACAATCTGACTTGGAAGGAATTCAATAAGCTTAAATATGACTGCCTCGTATTCATAAAGGAAGCAGATCTCCTTTTTTTGTACGAACTCCTTGACCAGTCTCTTTCCCACGTATTACTCATCTAAAGTACGCAAAATAAAGCCAATTTTAGTTTTGAAGCCTTCAAACATGGTCGTTCTGACAATATATGGGCACCCCATAGAAATTGTGATGTTTTTCTTTGCTTTTTTATACTCTTGCCTTAAAGTTGATAAATACCCAAAAAGTGCGCGTTTGGATGCACAGTATGACGACATATCAATTCCTCCAGGTATAATGGCAATGATTGAGACTAGAACTGCAATGTGATTTCCTTCCAGAAGAGATTAGAGAGCATTGATCATGATGGTCGGCGTAAAATAATTGACCCTCATTAGAAGTTCATGCTCTTCATCAGTGATTTCCCAAGCCTTTTTAGAGAACGTTATTCCTGCGTTGTATATGAATAAATTGATCTTCTCATTCCTTTCCAAAAGGTATTTGTTAAGTCCATGAACTGATTCCTTGTTGCCAAGATTAGCAAATCTGCATTAACAAGTACCTCCTGCCTTTTTGATTTCTTATTCAATCTTGGCAAAAAGATCTTTTCTGATATCTATAATCAGCAATCGGCAGTTGTAGAGCTGAGCCAACTCCAAAGCCATCTGCCTTCCAATGCCCATGCATCCACCTGTAATAATCACAAAGCTATTTTTGTCCAATTTCACAGGGAGTTTCTTCGCCAGCAGTTTGGTTAGAAAATGAAGGCAAACAATAAGCAAGATGATTGCTGCTGATAAGTTGGCGAAAGGTCGAAAGATTGACTAAAATTCAATCATAAAAATCTGATATATATCTTATCATTGTTATATTTTGATATATACTCCTCCATCTACTTAAATTCTTCCATCTAGTAAGCGATGTTTTTCCTTCTCTTCGAAGAGCATCGGTATGGGCAATTGCTAAACTGCTTAGAAAATCATTTTGTTCTTTCTTGGCTTTTTTTTAATCTTTTTGGTTTTTAATTCCTCCTCTTCGTCTGGTATCCTTTCAGTGGCATCATGTTCACTACTCATTTTAAGAAGGATTCTTCCGTCTTTTAGAAAAGTAATTTTGCTGGGAATTGTTGAAGAATAATCAGACTTTTTGATTAGTTGTTGAATCTGTTTATCAAGAAAGAAGCTTTTTGCATCTTTCTGACAAATGGGACATTTCCAATTTCTATTTTTGACCATTTACATGAAAATCAGATGGGTTTTCAAATCAAAGCACTGTCCATGACGGCATCCTTGACCCCTCACAGGAAGACTCATAACTTTCCAAGAATAGGGATCATAGAGATTGCAATCAACTCTGTCGATGATAATACCATCCTCTTCATCCTCTTCCTGCCAAGTATTCATCAATTGATAAATATAATTTTCATCGCAATGGCCAAGGGTAGCAGTGATTTTGTTATATAACTCATCTACACTCAATTTTTTTACAAAGTATATTCCTAACATAAAAGTACCCTCGTTATTGTTTGCTCTTTTGAATACTTTTTATTGGGATAAGTCTTATTTCTTTATTTAAATTCTAATAGTGGTCTGTTATTAATCTTGATACTCGGATGATCTATTGTGACCATCGAAAATGTTGGGAGTTAAAATTAATGGAAAATCTTTCCTTTTTTTAAGACTGGAGTTTATAAGTAAATTATGTGTTTATGCAATCTTAACGCCATTTAAGCTGACTATGCATTCGTCAGGAAAAGTGAGCTCAGCTATATCTGAGTGTTCATTCATTTTATAGCATCTCAAATCGATTTAATAGTCTCTTATCTTTTGACTACAATAGTATTCGTAATGCCGCAGAGAAAGTTAAATTTCAAAATATTTTTACTCAATATGAGAAATATAGCATTAGGCGATTACCTATTTGACTTAGCTAAAGGGGTCAATAAGCTGGAGCTTGCATTGGGGACACTCCACGTCCTTTTTGGTTGGATTTTACTCCATGCATTAATAGTGATATTTTTTATGACAAGTGATGCATTCAAATTTAGCATCACTTTACAACTCTCCCTTGCAGTAGCAATGAGTAAGTTTCTGCTATTTTATTTTCAATATTTTTAAATCCAAAGTTTCTTTAAATTTAGTCAACGGATCGAAAAATTATTTTTGCTGATAATCAAAGGAGGATGGTTCAGGCAATCCTTACATGATAATGGAATTTTTATTTTCTTATCTCTAATCAATCATTGTAACTTCATTAAAGTATAATTGGTCTTGATTCAAGGTCACAATTATATCTTTGCTGGTTTATTTTTAATTTTTTGTTAGCAAATTGATCTTTGGACCGACATTGATAACCTGTTTTAAATATTAGCTTAATTGATTATTGATGAAGGGATGTCCATTCTTCAATTTAATTTAATTTTGATTCACTTCTTTAACATCTTTCTAAAATTTATTCAAGTGATTATACCTTTCATTTTTATCTTTTGCTTATGGAATTATTATATTTTTTAAACAGTTCTTTTATTTAATTTCAGGTTGTTTATGGATCTATAGCGAATGGACAAACATCTCTTGCTTTTTGGTAATCTAAAACTCTTTCTCTATTAAAATTAGATCAGTTTGAACCTCAACAGTGCAAGATTCAACAGGCTTCCGATTACGGTGGATGGCAATTTGGCTTTTTTATGCTTCGTTTAACTCAGATCGGTTCTCAGGCTGAAAGTTTTTGACGAGAGATTCTTTGTTTTCTGAACTTATCTATATTTTAGCTGATTTTTTCCTTAGTTGGTGAGTATAATCTCCTTGATAATTTGGAGAATGAGAAGCATTATTCATGCTTCTTTCAAAGGGAGCGGGCATAGAAAAATCATGCAAAGGCCGGTTATCAAGAGGATCAACTATTGGATAAGGAAGATCTTTCTGATTGGGCAGAATATTGTTTGACCGATTGTACATATCATGGTAATACATCTCCATCTGTTTTTGCATCCCTATTTAATCTTCCTACATCTTATCCATCCTGTTCTCTCCATTGAAACCAAAGGGAGGAAAATTTGGAAAGTTCATGGGTGGATAAGGGTAGAACGGAAGTTAATTCATATCACTATCCCTATTAGTCTCTGCTTGTTTCAGCCTCTACAACTCTTACCTCATGTTCTAAACTATTACCATCAGATAATTCTTAGTGTTTTCGGCTATGTCTGCAAATTTCTTTATCTAAAAGTGCTTTTTTATCTTAGACCTATATAGAGAAAAGAGTAACTTGTGTTTCTCAGCTAATTTAAGGAGTCCAGTTATCGCATTTTGTTGTATAAACTTAGGCTCGCGCACTTCGGCCACATCTAATAATTTTAAAATTTAGGAGAGACGGAACATGTGCAGGCGATAGAACCCATTTTTATTGAGTATTTAGTGAACTAAACGCCTTTTTTCATCATCTTAAATGATCATAATGCTTAATCTATTTTAATTTTTATATCAGTATTAATTCCAGCCCTTTTAACTTTCCCCTTGGACTAAAGTCCATTCTATTCCGAAAGAAATGACAGACTATAGCCGAATTTTGCATTATGAATTAACATGATATATAATCTTGGACGATTTTCTTCTAACAAATTCGCAATAAGTACGATCATTTTCGCCGTCTTTGCAGATTTTTTACAAATATTTTACCAGCAAACCACGAATATATGATGCTTTCACAGGCAATTGATCTTTCAGATGAGTTGATGAAAAATATCTCAATATTTTTAAAAGAGATTGAAGGGTATTTATAGTAAAAAAAAAGTTACATTATGGGTCTGAGATCGTTTTATATTCATACAATAGCTTCGACAAAAAAATATGTATTTGAGAATTAGTTGTTGATCTATGGAAAAAAAGCATTGACATTGACATCAAAGTTACGTTAAAAACAGCTTTAATTTTTAGTTTATAGACTGGCATCAAAACAAAATTAATATTGATAAAAGAATGCAATTCATTCTAGATGCCGCCTACAATAGAAAACTAACAGTTAAAGCAATACTATCGTTGTGTCTTCTGGAAATTTGCTGCAGTTATAAATCTCAAATGATAGCATCATTAATCCTTTGTGTTTTGATGATAACTTGGTAATTGAGCAAAACAAACCATGTTTAATATTTGCCCCTTCAATGACTTTTCTTAGAATTAATAACAAAATAGACTGAATGCAGTTGGTGAATCATGAGATGAACAGATTCTCCAGGTCATTCTTAAAGCACGGATGATTCAATATTTCCTCATCACAGTCGTACTAATGCTCCTAACTTTTAATGATCCGGATTTATCGCATTTAATTTTCGACAGACTCACGCTCTGGTTTCCACATGTTTTCATTGAGCTGGTAATTTAGATTTGCATTGATCATTTTACTTTGCGTAAGACATGCTTAGTTCATGCGGGAGAGAACATGATCATGTGGTTCTGCTCTCATAAATGTTAGAGAGTTAATATCGTCGCATGTGAGGGTCTGCAGTTTGCTGACTTTATTGAAGATGTCCTCGGGCATATACTGGCAGCCAGAATTGAGGATGTATTTTTCGTTGCGGAAGATGTTGTGGAAGGGAGCGCAGGAGGCGTTGTGTCTCAATTATCTTCTGTTTTTACGCTACATGGAAGGATTATAATTTTAGAATTGTCTTCGGGCATAAATATTAACGTAGTTACTGCTAATGATCAGAAATGGGTATAAAATCACAGATAAATAAGTTTTTGCCGCTGCTGGATGATATCGAAGGACAAGAAGGCCTTACGCTGCTTTTTAGGCTCACTCCTGAACTATGTTTTCACTCGCTATCGATCATTACTCGCTTCTCTTGATGGTTGAATCGTTTTTTGGCTTTACAATTTTGAAATATCGGGGAACTGCAACTGTTTATTAATAAAAGAGTCTTTAGTATTGGACTGTTTTTATAAATTTGTTGTTTTGTTAATTGCTAGATTACCTGTGAAATATTTCTAAAGAATTCGTATATCCTGCATTTATTCTTTACGATCCAAGACGTCTCCTTCAGTTTTAAGACGTTTTGACGAAGTTTGGTTGGATTTATTGCCACTGCCCTTGTCCAGATACTACAGCTGTTTACGACGATCGTGATTTATAGGAGTTCGGCCAATGAAGGCAGGGGAACTGTCAGGGTGGTCTATACTTTTGTTTATTTGGATAAGAACATCATCCACTTGGTCATTAGCCTGTTTATTAATGGTCTTCTGCTCGATTTGATGATGGAGAAATGTCTCATACTCTTTCTCGACACTATCAGACTCATTCTTATTCTGACTGTTTATTAGATCTGATTTTTAAGGATTACTAAGTCTTAAGTATCGCTGTTTAAACAAATTGCGGTCCAACTGTTTTTTCTCATAAAACTTCTCAACGTGATTTATGAAGTTGCTTCGGTATTATTTGTCAATTTGGTTGCCTTCACGTTTTTGTTCCATCTTAATCTGAGTGTTAATATTCTTACTTTTTCTTGCATTAAGTTTATCTCGTTTTGTCTTTTCATCTTATATCGAAAAGCTTATTTACGCTGCTCTTCGCCTTATACTAAACGAATAAAAGGGTGCTCGCCATAAAGTGGCTCTTTTACAGCAGAGCTCTTAAGATATTCGATAAGTTCCAAATTTTTGTTTTTATACTCGAGTTCCAGATGGATTTGTTGGCGTTTCTCATTGATTTTATCCTCCCTGTCCTTGAGGGCTTGTATTTCCAGTTGGTGTCTTTCATATATTTTGTCTCTATTCTTCTGCTGCAATTCCTCATGATGTCTCACAACTTATCGATCTAGCTGATCCAAGTATTTTTTGTTGATTTGCTTTTCTCTCTCCTTAATATATATTTCTTATATAAGATTAGCTTTTTAAACTTGCGAGATGATATCTCCCCATTTTGTTGTGTTATCCGCCATCTTATATATTTTATTGTTATGATAAACGAATTAACCATTGAGTTTCTTCAATAATAAATACATATATGATGACTGTCTCAATCTTAGGAATAAATGGCTTTGTTATTTCCAAGCGGACTTGAAGTTGGTGGCTAATTATTCATATATAGCGACAACATATGATCAAATTTGCTCATATACGCTTAACTGCATTTATTCACGTCTCCTTCGCTACTTCCAAACGCTCATATTATGATATTTTGGAGTTGCAACCGAACTTCACTGCCAGACAGCTCCGCAAACATTTTTTAGATAAAGGTACGCCCCCCCTAACTTAGCACGAAAATTTCATCCTGATCATAACAAATCCCCTGAAGCTACTTAATAATTCAAATTGCTTAAGGAGGCTTATGACACCCTGAAAGATCAGCAAAAAAGACATATGTATGATTCAGGAATCAGTGAAACCTCCGATGGTGTGTCTCCTGTTCACAATTAGCAAGCAAAAAGCGGTCGGAAATATTACGAAAACAAGTGGTATGGATATCGTAGACCTCATGATAATGATCTCAGGGATGATTACTATAACGAAAAGGCTGAATATTTTTCTTAAAGTATTGGTATATTAAATCAGAACCCACAAATCCCATCAAATATATCGCGACCTTTTCTATGATTGTAATCGCTATCTTTGGATATGACATCCTTTCAAACTGGAAATCTGAGTCTGATCAGAGCTCAAGACAAGCCCAGAAAGTGTTATAGAACTCAGTAACTGTCGACAAACAAACCAAAAAGCAAGCCATCATGCGAAGATATTTATAATCACGAGCGTAGGCCAATCAAACCGATCTCTGATGCAAGACTTATTGATAGAATAGTAATAAAAGGTCAAACTTTTAATTTTAAAATTATTCTACTGTTATTTGGTTAAAGGAGATCTAAATCTAGGCAAGCGACAAGTCGCTGCATAAATAATTTTAAACAAGGATGTGCCTGTATTCTGTCAGAGAAGGATCATCCCATTGCTAGCATACCGAATGCCAGGTCATTCGCACCATTCGCAAACTCAATAAGCCTATTTTCAAACCCAGAAAATATCACCAACGATAGGACCATACTGAACGTCTTTTAATGTCATAAGATGAGGACAATTCATTTGAATCACCAATTAGCGTTATTAAAGAGGCAAATTGGAAAGAGGAGAGAAAAGGGCTAACTTCAAGGAAAACAATATGCAGCGCAAATGAACTATAAATGAGCGAAAAGATAGCACGACTCGAAAGGGAGGTTGAGGACCTGAGAAGAGTTACGGCTACTATTAGGCAATGCCTTGAATAACGTGGTTTTCTATGATATTCGACTTTTTATTGCTGATGTTTACTTTTCACAATGCCTCTCACACTCGTTCATTACATTTTTTATTTGTAAGCTTCCCATAGGAAACCTATCTGACGAATAAAACCGTTATTGTTTAGTCATTATTTTTTACATATTTCTGTTTCTTTTTTAAAAAATTGAAATAAGGGCGAAGATATTTTTATTAAAAACAGGACAGTGCTATTATTGAATCGTTTATGGAGTTATTTTGACGTAAAAAAAGATATTTTTATGTTTCTTAATCATATAATTGGTCTAATGTTTTTTGAAATCATGAACATAAAAAAGTGAAATTAAGAAAATATTGCCAAAATGAGGAAAGAAAG
>Ga0302185_10000290_pt1 | contig 39792 bp, 42 predicted proteins | sample II_Bog_E1_1_FD_200231 | JGI IMG/M metagenome (GOLD analysis project Ga0302185, IMG submission 200231) | Peat permafrost microbial communities from Stordalen Mire near Abisko, Sweden - II_Bog_E1_2 | ecosystem: Environmental > Terrestrial > Soil > Wetlands > Peat | place: Sweden: Abisko... | reverse complement strand
TGCAACGGCATTAACAAAACTGGCACGGTTGATAGAGCTGGAGAAGCGGTATAATATGAAGGAAGGGTAGCGAAAATGGATTAGATTTTAATTTATAAATCATATTATAATGGTTGATTTTGAAATTGAACAAGAATTACAACCTGATCTGGATAAGGACGAGAAGCTTATTTGGGCAGGCAGGCCTAAGGCCGGTATTTTATTTCGTAGTTCTGATATTTTTATGATTCCATTCAGCATCCTTTGGTGCAGTTTTGCTTTTTTTTGGGAAGGAGGTGTTATGAATATACACGCCCCTTTTTTCTTTAAGTTGTGGGGGATACCATTTGTTTGCATTGGCCTGTATATGGTCTTTGGGCGGTTTATAGCAGATGCTAAAAAAAGAAAAAATACGATCTACGGCATTACAAATTCGCGGATCATTATCAAATCAGGCATTTTTAGCCAAGAGCTAAAATCGCTTAATATCAGGACAATAAGCGATATTAGTATTTCAAAAAAGAGTGATGGTACGGGAACTATTTTATTAGGGCCTACAGATCTTAGGTATGCGATGATGGGCGGTATGGATTGGCCGGGGGTAAAACAACCTCCCAAACTTGATTCGATCGATGATGCAAAAGAGGTGTATGATTTACTTGTAAAATTGCAAAGACAATAAGGACGCCATGGAAACAAAAATAATAGACCTCACACACCTTCTTAATGAAAATGCTACCGTATATCCCGATACGGTAGGGCCTAAGTTTGAGCCTGTTAATACTGTGGCGGAACATGGTTTTGCAGAGATGCAGGTGACCATGGTGCTGCACTCAGGCACACATATAGATGCACCATGCCACATTCTGGGCAACACAAAAACACTCAGCGATTTTCCTGTCGATAAGTTTATGGGTAAAGCAATTGTCATACCCTGCCGGGATATAAATGAGATTGGCCTGGAGTATTTGAAAACATTTGAACACAAAATAGCGCGGGTAGATTTTATCCTGTTCTTTACCGGCTGGCAATATAAGTGGAACAGTGAAGCCTATTATGATGATTGCCCGGCACTCACTACAGAAGCTGCAAAATGGCTCACCACATTTAAGCTAAAAGGGATAGGCCTTGATGCCTTCTCCATCGACCCGATCATTTCTGCACATGTAGTTACTTACGAGACGTTGCCTAACCATTATATCTTGCTTGGAGCGGAAATTATACTCATTGAGAACCTTACTAACCTTGATCAGTTACCCGAAGATATTTTCACTTTTCAATGCTTACCGCTGAATATTGAGCATGCCGATGGGTCGCCGGTAAGGGCTATTGCCTGGGTTTAGTCGGTGCTCTGATATTTGTTCCAATAATGCTTAACGATAAATATTGCGTTGGTTGCCGGAATCATCCATGATATGCGGGTCTGGTATCTGGCCAGTACAGCGGAGAAGGTAGACATGACAAACGCATTGATAACAAAGAACAATAGGACACATCCGTAAATAAACAGGTGGTCTTCATTGATATTTTTACGGTTGAATAATATCCAGACTGTGGATAGGATAAAGAACAGGCAATAGAATATATTGAAAGTTGTTCCGGATAGCCAGCTATTATTTTGTAACGATTCCACATATTCGTTCATGTCATCATTGAAATACATTGACACCACCTGGCCCGGCCCTGATTCTCTGCCGTATTCGGCATACCGGTCGGGGATATTTATTTGTCCCAGCGTTCTTAAAGTGCCAACCGCCGATTTTTGCGCCAGCATTTTAATATATTTTGGCCTGGTAAAAATATCATGTATTATATCTGTGTACTCTGCTTTGCTGCTGTCCCATCCGCCTGTTTTATAAAAGGGGCTGTACCGTTGCCATATAAAATCCCACGAATAGACCGGCAGGCTGTCTTTATAACTGCATAGCTTCATGTTTTTACCGGCACAGTTATCAGAAAGATAGACTTTTAAAATGCCCATCTCGCTCAACCTTCCCATAATGAATACATGACCGCTAGGCGAAAAAGTGAAGCCATAGCCATTTATCTTATTTACACTACAGAGCGATATCCAGCTGAGGCAAGATATGGATACCAAAACAATGCATCTCCTCAAAATCCTTTTTTGTTTTTTCAATACTGCCCATATTGCTAATACTGCGGAAAATAGCACTACGATGAGTAAATGGGAATTGTGTACCAGCATGCAAAAGAAAATGATCAGTGCATAGCCTGCCAATGCTCCCTTCCGTTCGCCGGAGACAGAAATAAACAAGAGCGTTGCCAGCAACAAAATGCCTGCAAAAATATCGGGCATAAGAAAACTTGCTATCCAGGATACGCAGGTAAAAGAGGTAATGACTATTACTGTTGTTAATGCCTGGCTAAACCCGGTAGCCTTCTTTTGTATGAGATCTATGTATTTTAACAACAGGTAAGAAACGAGAAGGCTTTGGAAAAAGACCGTGAACCATAATGAAGCCCAGAAACTTGAATACCTGATAAACAAACCATAAAAAGGGGGGCGGTCTTTCAGTGCAGCATTGCTAAAGCCGCTGTAAATATATGCGTTGGTGTCGCCATCAACGATTGCATAGCCATTATAAAAAGCAATTACCATCAACAGGATCGATGTGGCAATAAGCAAAAGGATAAAGCGCGTCAATTTCATAATAGCTCTTAAAAGTAATTACTATAAAGCATAATGTCAAAGTAGTATTACTTCATGGCCATGCAGCCGAAATTGCCTTACTTCTTTTTTAGGGTCACCATTACGCTCAACCCTATAGGTAAGCCGGTGCTATTAAAGAAAATATCTTCAAAACCTATCCAGGACCGGAGAGCGCCATTTATTATTGGGTTGTAATCTTCAAAATGATCTTTGGGGTTAACATTCGGGTCGCTCACCATGTTCCGGAATTTGCGGTAAATGTAAGCGGGGAAGAATAGCAATGAATTCCAGTAGCTGGTTTTTGCTACATCAAATCCGGCTTTCTTTGATTTACTGACCAGCTCCTGTTTTTTATAGCGCCTGAAATGCAGGTTCACAACATCGTGCTCGCTCCATAAAGACATGAATGCAGGTACAAAAATGATAGCGCTGCCATTTTTTTTCAGCAGCTTATTCCAGTTATTCAGGGCTACCTCATCTTCTTTCAAATGCTCCAGGTTATCAGAAGCTATGATGAGGTCAAATGTTTCGTCTTTAAAATCAGGGCAATGTGCATCCATGATAAACACATCATTCAGCCCGCTTTTTTTGCATTGTTCTATGGCTTCCGGGCTTATATCCAGTCCCGTTACATTGTTATAGCCATTGTCTTTTAATGCCCGCATCAGTAGTCCGCCAGAGCAGCCTATGTCCAGTATCTTTATGTCTTTGGGATATTTCTTTACCAGCGATAAAATAGTTTTCCGCCTGGCCTGAAACCACCAGTTTTTCTCTTCTATTACAAAGTACTTCTGTTCGTATCCCTTATCCATTTTATAGTGTCATTATATTGCGTGTCGCAGAATACTTATGCTCATTATCCTGAAAACCAACAGTCTAAAAGAGGAATATCTTTTTTCTTCGGGATAAAGATAGAAAAAATAGGGCAAAAATAATAGTAAGGAGCTGCTGGTAGCTATCGTTTTGGAGGTAAGCCCTTTTTATCACCCCATTATTTTTCAGCCGTAATGATCTTCCTGTTTGCTGGCCTGAAATACCATGACAAAATAATAAAAAATGTCTGGAACACCGGTCCAAGAATCGCTTTTGCAGCCAGGTCATGGCAGGCTAAATGCGAAACAAGCGCGCCGGTCATAACGAAAAAAAAGCCTGCATACGCCCATTCTTTCAAGAGTTTAAATCCGGGCATTAAAACAGCAATAACACCCAGGATTTTCCATGTGCCCAGTATCACCAGAAAGTAAACAGGGTAGCCCAGGCTGGTTACGAGGTCAACCATTTCTTTTGTCTTCAGCACTTGCTGTATACCACTTGCAAGCATGCCCAGCGTGAATAAAGTTGTGAAGATCCAGTAAATAATTAAATTTCTCTTTTCCATGGTTTATTTTTTTCGGGTTATCAATCATCTATCCCTTTACCGTTCATAATTTGTGGGATGTATTTTTCCACTCTCGCTTCCCGGGTCTTAGCCGTTTTGGGTTGGGAGAAATAATAAAGATATCCCCTCTGGCGGCCTGGTGTCAATGCTTTAAAAGCAGTTTGAAGGGCCGCATTTTTATCCAGTTTAGCCTGAAATTCTTCGGGCATTTTGTATTCTGCGGTCTTTTTTAAAGTCACCTTCAGCCCTGCTTTTTCGATCTCAATGGCTTCAAAAATATATGCTTTTAGTGTTGCTTTCAGCTTTATTATTTCCTTAGCCGATGTAAACCTTACCTGGCGGCCGGATTGCACATTCTCGGTTTGTTGTATCAGGATGCTTTTTGGGTCGGCCATGAGCGCTCCCTTAAAAAACAGGTATGCGCAATACTCTTTAAAACCGTGTATCAGGACGATGTTATTTTCCTGAAACGTATAGCAGGGACAACCCCATTTCAGTTCTTCGCTCAACCCGCAGTCAAGAGCTATCATTCTCATTTGCTCATATTCTTCCTGCCACTTTGTGTCTTTGCTGAAGAACCAATCAACCTTTGGATTTTTGCCCTGGCCATTCGCGGCGGGCTTGATACTTTTTGCCATGGTGTGTTATTTTAGTTTAGTCATAACTTCTTCCATCCGGTCATGCGCCATGCTCAGGCCCTGAGCAAATGGCAGCTTAAGCACCTGGTCCCTCAGTGCAACCGATTCATATATTACATGCATATTTAACTTGCTCGTGTTATCAGTTAGCGGTTCAAATTCATAAACCTCAAGCTGAACGCCAACCGGCATATTTTCCATTTCAAATGTCCGTATTATCTTCCGGTTGGGGGTAAACTCGTGGATCACTCCATTAGCTCGAAACGCAACTTTTCCACTTGCATCAGTAGATTCCAGTTGATAGCTACCATGTTTCCTCCCTTCAAACTTCAGCATTTTAGCTGTTGTGTAGGGGTTTGTCATCCATTCCTCAATGAGGTGTGGTTCTGCATGGGCTTTGAAAAGCAATTCTACCGGCAGGTTAAATTCCCTGGTTATTATTAAATCCTGTTTGCCTTCTTCGGCATTAACCTTTGTTTTTAGTTCCATGGTGTTTGTTTATTTTTTTGATTTGTACTGTTTCATTATTGTTTCTAATTGATTGAACCTTTCATCCCACATTTTGCGGAACGGCTCGATAAAGTCTTCTATCTCCTTCATTTTATTCAGGTTCAGCTGGTAATAGATCTCCCTGCCGTTCTGCTCTTGTTCCAGTAGTTCGCATTCGGTAAGTATTTGCAGGTGTTTTGAAACTGTGGGCCTGGCTGTGTCAAAGTTTTCAGCTATGGCGCCGGCGGTCATGGATTGCGTGGCCAACAATAGTAGTATAGCCCTTCTAGTAGGGTCAGCGATGGCTTGAAAAACGTCTCTTCTTAAATTCATCGTGTAGCTATTCGACTACAAATATACGTGTAGTTATTTAACTACGCAAATTTATTTTGCAGAATGTATAAAGATGGTGCAAGAAATGGAGAGCAATACCAATTTACATAGAGTTGTGTCCAATAGTATTATAAATGTATTTGCTATTTTTCTTTCAATTTTAGGGCATAATATTTATGTTTGGTACTTTTATGAAACCAGCAATAAAGATCAAACGGGTATATGAAAAACCTGAGAAAAGTGACGGTTATAGGATATTGGTAGACAGATTATGGCCGAGGGGGATAAATAAAGCTGATGCCGCACTGGATGAATGGGCGAAGGACCTCGCACCATCATCAGAATTAAGGAAATGGTTCGGGCACGATCCACATTTGTGGGCGGAGTTTCAAAAGCGATACAGGGCAGAGCTAAACAAGAATGGTGATATAGGCAGTTTTATAGAACAGCATGAGGATAAAAAAGTAATCACCCTTGTATATGGGGCGAAGGATACAGATCATACGCATGCCATTACATTGCAGCAATATTTAAAGGAGCAATATGGGAGTGGAACTGAGCATTGAGTTTTTAAGGAATAAAACTAAAAAGAGCGAAAAACCAGTGCGCTCTCTGCCCTGTTTCTCCGCTCTCACTTTCTGTGGTCCCGCCGGGAATCGAACCTGGATCTAAAGTTTAGGAAACTTCTATTCTATCCGTTGAACTACGGGACCAAAATTCTAATCAAAAACTAGAATCGAGGTGCAAAGGTAATATTCTCTGTGGAAAAACGGGCTATTACTTTACCCTATAAAAGGGTAATTATAAATAATAATAACTTTTAATTGTTTTATTAGTCAATAGCGGGCGCATCTTGCTTTCCAGGTTCACTTTATCTATATCAACCACCTCATTTTTATCGTTCAGCATCGCATGCACCATGATCTCAATATTTTTATTTGCTATGCCGGGATCGTTCATAATACTGGCATATTCATTCGCACTGCAAAAAATATCGGTTGTTGTCATGCCAAACCGCGTCCGCAAATAAGAATTAAACAATTGCTTATACACCAGTTTTGCCTTTGAGGTCTTGCCCACATTCTTCGATAGCCGCACTTTTTTTATCCCGAATTCTTTTGCCACTGCCAGGTATACATTGATCACCCCAAACTCCGTATGCACATGGTGGTGCGCATCCAGGTGGGTGGGTATAATGTTATTATCAATCAGCCTTTTTAACTGTGCCGTTATTTCGGTGCGTATTGCTTTTTTTTCATCGCCTGACGGAAAGAAGATTGCCTGTTGACGTTGATAAGTAAACATACCGTCCTTACAAAAGAAAGCACATTTCTTAATAGGCTCAGTAAGCGGTACACCCTCAGTCAGGTTCATATGAAGGCCAATCGCATTTTTTAGCAGTGGGTTGGTATTCGCAAGCTCCACAGCGTGCTCAAACCCCGGCATGCTCGCCATCATAGTGGTGCTGGAAATGCAGCCATTCTCAAAAGCCCTTACAATAGCAGTATTCACTGAATTACTGATGCCGTAATCATCCGAATTCACTATGATAAGGTTACTTTGATTCATACACAGTTATTATTTTTTCCTCTTCCTTCATTTTATCGATCTCCTTCGACAAAATAAAGTGATCATTGCCCAGGTCCTGTTTCTCAAATTCCAGGTCTTCAAATACCGCCAGTATTGGCGCGTTCCTGCTTGTTTTTATATAGTCTACCAGCAGCTTACTTTTTTGTGCTGCTTCCATTTTCTCCTTCAGCCAGTACACAAAACTATGCTCCACCATCTTCTGTGCCACGCGGCAAGATATAACAAAGTCGGTTATGTAATAGGCATCCGGCTGTTGCTTAATGATACAAAAGCCCACAATGCCATATTCACCAAATTTATCGTAGCAATCAAATGCATATTTCAGATAGTTTTCATCAGCCATTATCTGGTCAAACTCCTGCTGGCTATATCTCTTCGACGAGATATTGAGCTGGTTGGTCCTCTGTATCAGCTCATAGCACCTTGTTATCTGTTCTGCCGTTTTTGGTACAAAAATGTTGAGGTGAAAATCACAGCTTCGTAAAAAACTGGTATAGTCTCCCGAAAAACTTTCTACTATCTGGTTCCGCTTTTGTTCGGTCTGGTAAAACTTCCGCCTGTTCTTTCCTTCTTCGGTTATCGGGTTCCTAAACTCCGGCAGCGCCGCAATTTCATTTATGCGCGTATCGTCATAAACCCTTACCTGCGGCAGGTTCGTAGCTATTTCCATTCTCTCAAACGGTGAATCATCTATCACCGCAAATGTGTCAATGTTTATGTTGAGGTTGTCCGCTATCTTTTTTAGATTTTCGCTTTTCTGCCCCCAGTTTATTGCCGGGCAAAGAAAGTATTCTTCCAATCCGTGCGACTTTAAAAATGGTAGCACCTCTTCCTCACTGTTCTTACTGATCACCGTTTGCAGTATACCCATTTCGTCCAGTTGCTTTATCAGCTTCACAGCATCTTTATTCAATACGAGGTCTGCGGGTTTACTTTCTATGAATACGCCTTTCCACATCGTATTGTCCAGGTCCCATGCCACGCATTTCACTTTTTCAGCTGGTTTAAGTTGTTCCCCACTGCTGGGTTTGGCCGGCGACTTTTTATACTTCACAAAGTCCAGCCAGGTATACACCATATGTGCCTCGAGGTCATTTTCAGGGTACACAGCAAGTGTCCCGGATGGAATATTGTTTTTATATTTAAACTGGCTGAAAGGTATTTTAACCAGGTTATATCCCGGCTCTATTTGCACCGATGTGCGGAATTGGTCGGGCAATTTATTTTCAATGATCAGCCTGAATGGCGTTTCCCTGAATGAATAGCACTCTATCACAAACTCATCAAACACCACCTGCTCAGGCTCAGCCGGAATAGCCCTGAGTTTTTTCCTTTTGTAGAGTGTGTATGAGCCGTTTAGTTTTCTCTTCTTATCAAACAACGAGAGCGGTCCATACAATGTGTCGATCACATTCACCAGTTTCTCATTATTTTTTTCCAGCCCATGAATTTGCCCAATGGTTGCGAAATTATTGTTCACCTCCATTTCCAGCTTGCCCCATTTCCGGTATTTCACTTCAGCACCATAGGGGAATAATCCGCTATAAGCCCTGTTGCGGTTGATGCCGTAATACAGGTTCCTGCACTTTTTATCTTTTCTTTCTGAGAATAATGAGCAGCTCGCATAGCACGCGGGTGGGGCACACTCCAGGCAATGCTCCTCCCAATGACTGATGGATACATACGCTATATCAGCATTGTTGATCTTCGACTTGTAATGTGTGGTGTTCTTATTTTCTTCGCCCCGGTCGTAAACAGCCTTATCAAACCACTCAATTTGATACATAAAATTATATTGTATTTATATTCCTTGGGAACATAAATTTTAATCTTTTGAATATTGTAAATGAGGTAAAATCGAAGTTACGTAGTTTTAATTTTGCGTCAAAATATAGCATATTATATTAACGTTGCTATGTGTTATATTGGACAAGGTATAAAAAAGATTTTATGGTGTGGTTGTAGCGACGCAATGCATTGCGTCTCTACGTCATACATTTGCCTCATCATTTTTGGATCACAACTTTAGCCCGGCTATGTGTATAAATACCCTCATTTATAATGACTTTCTTATCTTTCGCCAATAATGGACAACAGCGTAACTCTTAAAAAATATCCGCTCATGCTGCTCATCGCTGCATTTTCGCTGGTATTATTTCTGGAAAGCTCCATTCCATACATTTATGCAGAACGCAAAACCGCCCCCGGAAATACGTTCCTCGGCCAGATCATCTACACCCCCGACCAGGATATGTATTTCTCATTCATCAGGCAGGCGCATGATGGGAGTTTTCTGATGAACAACCGCCTTACCTACATCCCCAACAAGCCCGTTTTTGTCAACCTCGAGTTCTGGCTCGTAGGCGCAATCCAGCGAATCACGGGAATGTCCGATAATACTATTTACAACACCTGGCGATATATGGGTATCCTATTGCTCACCATTGGTATTTTCATGATGGCCCGCGTAGTCTTGCCCACTGCACAAAGGGTTATTGCCTGCACGGTCATCTTGTTGTTTACCGGAGGCTTTGGGTTCATATTTGCAGCCCTGAACAGCGCCCACCTCATCAGCCTCGATGCTGCCCATTCCGGTATGCTCGACATGCGTTCCGGTTTTTTACCACTCCAGCAGGCCACTACCAATCCGCATTTTTCCCTACCGCACGGCCTTATACTCATCGCATATGCCTTGTTTCTCCTCGGCGAAAAAGAAAACAAAACATCACGTTACTTTCTCTCCGGCCTGCTGTTCATGATCATCGGCCTCGTGCGCCCTTACGATATTATTCCACCCGTGGTCATATTCCCCGTTTATGCATTCATCGCAAATGGCGGCTTTAAATTCGAGCTTCGCTCCCTGTTCAACAGGATCCTGCCCCTCATCATGATCGTCCCGGTTTTTCTCTACGACATCTGGCTCTTCAAGTTCAATGACATTTTCAAATACTGGTCTACCCAGGGCCTCAATGCCAATGCCCTGCCCGGCACCGTATGGCATTACCTCGCGTTCGGCATAGTGGGTATACTGGCCATTATAAGACTATTGCAGGTGCGCTCTAATCCCCTCAGCAGGAACGATAAATTCCTCATCGTCTGGTTCCTGCTCACATTTACATTCATCCACCTCGGCAAGATATTCCCCATCATCGGCTGGAGCCCGCAGATAGGCGTTTACCTTGCAGTACCATTAGCATTATTAGGTTGCTCCATAAAGTATAATCCGGAAGGCAGAAAGTTACAATACTATCTCGGCACCGCAGTCATTGTCCTTTGTGTCGTAGCCAGCAACCTCGGCATCATCATGTACTATACCAAGAACTTTTCTGATCCCGCCAAGATCCCGATATTCTATGCCAGCAACAACGAAATGGCTGCATGGCAATGGCTCAATAAAAATATTAATCGTGGTGATGTTGTACTCGCTATGCCATCCACCTCGCTGCGCATAGCCAAATATTCTGATGCTAGCGTTGTTGCAGCCCATTACAGCGTCACGCCGCGCTATGAAGAAGTTTCAGGCACCATAGTAGGGTTTTACGCCGGGTCGTCAATCAGCGCACAACAAAAGTCTACACTCGAAAACCTCAATGTTGATTATATCTACGTAGGCCCTGATGAAAAAATGCTGAATAGCGTAAAAGTTGAACAGGGCGATTACCTAACCCAGGTTTATAACGATCCCCAGGTATCGATTTACAAGGTCAATCGTAAATGATTATTACTTTTATTAGGGAACAAGATTTGTCAACTTTTCAAAAGTTGACAAATCTATCGTACATAACGATTGTAGTTTTATAGAATTTAATTCTGCTTCCAGTGCAGCGATGCCATCATATGCTCTATGTCCTTCTCCAGGAAATCCGTAGCAGGCTGCAACGAATCCGCATTAGGCGTCACATCAAAATACAGCGCCCCGCGCATAAAATGTTTTACCGAATCCGTCGCGGTAAACTGGTATCTCGATGCCGAGTTACCGCCTATGGTATACAGCATAATGGCCCCCGATGGCCCTTCAAATGCCTGCTCCTTCATATAATCCCACTTCTCATGATGTATGAACGACAAGTCATAAGCCCCACTCACCAACGAATCAAACTGGTTGCGTGTCGAGAATTCTTTGTATGTAATATTGATCGCCGCATTGAACGACTTGAAATAAATATTGATCCAGTAGCGGTTGTCTACCTTACCTGATCTGCTATATGTGGTATCTTTCTGTATCACACTATAGGCCGGGTACTCAAAACTATAAGGGAATCCCGGCACATCAAACAGAAGATATTGCCGCATGGCCGGCGTATCTATACGGAAGTAGCCTGCCGGCTTAGGAGGGTATACAGTGGGCCTGCAAGATGCGATAAGTAAGATTGCCAGTAAAGCAGTAATTAAACGGGACATTGCGACAAAGATAAGGGGTAAGTTGATTAGTTGAGATACCCCGTTTTTTGATAGCGGCTCAGTTTGAATTTTGCCGATTTTGTTATATTTTATTAGTGTCTCACTTCGAATGTTAATACCGTGTTATACAGATTATTTGGGCGATTCAAGTTAAATAATTAGATTTGATATAAAATATAATATCATGAAAAGACTACTTTTTTTACTAGCAGTTCTATTAAGTGTTAATACTATTTCTTCTGCTAAATTCAATCCAGATAAAATAGATTGCAAACGCAATATCCATAAGTTTGCGAAAATGACCGCAAATGAATATGCTACATCTTTAAGACTTTCGCCAGATCAAAAAAATGCTTTTAGGAAAACGATTATCGAAACCTATAAAGAAAATCAGGTAAACAATGAAAATTTGAAGGTTATTGAAAATGAGACTATTAAGAAAGTGTCAATACTTAATTCGGCTCTTGCACAAAAAGAATTAGATAAAAAGTTGAAAGGGATTTTTACTTACTCTCAATACATACAATATCAAGCATTGCATAAGGGGGCGGATATGTTTATTAATGAGTTTGGGATACAGTTCCAAATTTAGTTCAGTGTATTAATTGTAGACAATATAAAGGCTGCTAAATGCAGCCTTTATATTGCCCGGTTCATTCTTTTCATATATGAAACACGAGATCAAATCCAAAAAAGCTTACCACGAAACAATGGTCGCTGTTTATGAATTAATGAATAAAGGAGAGGCGAATCTGACTCAAAAAGAGCTGCGCAGCCTTCAATCCATGGCAAAGGCTGCCGAGGATTATGAGGACAATGTACTCGGTTTAAAGCCTGCCGCAAAGCCACAGACTATAGCCGCAGCTCTGGAACAGAAAATGTACGAAACTAAAATGACCCAGGCAGCCCTCGCATCCATGCTCGGCCTGGGCACATCAAAGCTCTCTGAAATACTAAATGGAAAAAGAAAACCGGATGTGCCTTTTTTAAAGGCTGTCTATAAAAAACTAAATATTGATCCTGCTTTCTTGCTGGATCATGCTTGAAAGCATAACACAATATCAGGTTTCGCCAGCAGTGTTATTGTAGCAATTAGCCATTTTTTTGACGATAGATATATGCACTTTCCCACCATCCTCACCCGCCTATACTGATTTAATAACTATTCCTCGAAAATCAATAATTTCCACTATGTCCGCAAAAACTAGCGCTATAGCTATTAGCGCCTGGTTTTCAATTAGCTTCTTTGCATTTCCGCGCCTTTTCTTTGTCCAAAAAAAATCTTAACTTTGAATGAGAAAAAAGGCAACTATGAATATCATTGCGGAAAAAGAAGAAATAATACAGCGTATAAGTGAAGAGCAGAATGAGGCCGTGATCCACGCAGTAAAAGAAATTCTGGACGCTGATTGGCATACTACGCAAAACAAATTTGATCCTGACCTTGAAAGGGAGTTGGATATCGCCATTGAAGAAGCTGATAGTGGCAAGGGTCGCCCGCATGAAGAAGTCTGGGCTGAAATCAGAAAGCGATATAAGCTATGAGCTACACGTTAAAATGGATGCCAAGAGGCGAATTGACTTTCTATAAAAATATTGAATACTTAGAAAAGGAATGGAATGATAAAGTGTTGCGCCAATTTCTCGAACGCGTCAGTATAGTGCTGGAGGTGATTCAGGAAAATCCTTATTTATATCCGTTGTATAATCCATCAAAGAAAATCCGCAAATGCATAATACATGGCCGCATTATCCTATACTATCGTATTAATGGGGATATAATTGAAATTTTGCGTTTTTGGAATACTTACCAAAACCCTGATAAATTAAAGTTTTAATATTTTTTAGTACCTACTATTTTTGTATTATGACCGCAAAAACAAATGCAATCGTTATTGGTGGCCGGTTGTATGAATGGTGGAAAGACAAAGAACTACTGACAGAATTTGATAACCGCTCTAAGGCGTTGGAATCGGGCGTAGACAAAGGCTGTACTTTAGTTGAGTTGTATGCATCTATACGAAAATTAAGACAAGATAAATATGGCAGATAAATCTCGCTCAGCAAGCCCGTCTCCACGATAGGTATATACACTTTCCCTCCATTCTCAAACCTCCATCTTAACTTTACTTACTGCCCACAGGCATGCTAAACCTCATTGACATACTGGAAATGCCTCGATCAATTTAATCTAGCTGTAGACGAAACACATTATAAAAATCACGCGTGATAAAGGTGTGATATTATTGCGATATTTTAAGGTGATAAAACATTGAAAAACAATAACTTAAATCATTTTAAATTTTTTCTGCCGAGTGTGATATTTTTTGCTTGGCGAGTGCCGGCCCGACTGCATAGGCGGGTGATATTTTTCCATCCGGCCTATTTCGGGAGAGTGCATGCGGCTTGCATACACGGTTGCCATTTTAATTTTAAAAAAAATCCTAAAATCTATTAATCCTATAAATCTTAGTTCAGACAAAAAATTTTGAAACGTTATACATATAACATAAGCATCATGCAAAACCTAAAATCCACTGAAAACCAGAAAAATCAACTGAAAACATTTTTTCAGTTGATACCAAATCAACTATGAATTTTCGAAAATCCTTGGAAACCCGCGCCACTACTGCATCGTTATTTAAAAAACGCAAAAAAATCAACATAGATCAACTGTAGATTTTAAAATAACGAAAAATGAAAATATATAACAGCAAAAAAAGCACCGGGAAGATGAAGGTAGAAGCCAACAGCTAAATGTCTTGAAATCAAAGCACTCCCCCGAAACAAGGTCCTGATTTTTATCGGCAGGGAAGGTTTTTAACTTATTAACCAATTAACCTGTTAACCAATTAACCTCTTTACCCGAATTAAACTAATTTCGCACCCAAATAAACAATCTTATGGCAGACCAACCGATTCCTGAACAGCAGCAACAACTGAATATCGAACTTTCTGAAGAAATGGCCGATGGCGAATATGCGAATCTGGCAATAATCACACATTCATTTGCCGAATTTGTGATCGACTTTGTAAACGTAATGCCCAATGTGCCCAAAGCAAAAGTGAAATCGCGCATCGTAATGACACCGCAACACGCTAAAAGGCTCATGAAAGCGCTGATAGATAATGTGAAGCGTTTTGAAGCCCAATATGGCAACATTAAGGACCAGGAAACAACAGCAATGCCATTTAATTTTGGCGCGCCAACAGCACAAGCGTAAAAATATTTTTTGACAACTGAGGCCCGTAATATGGAAGCGGGTCGAGGATAAAGCCCCTTTAGGGGTTTGGGGTTAATGAACAATAAAATACTAATTCTCGATTTTGGATCGCAGTACACACAATTGATAGCGCGCAACATTCGCGAGCTCAATGTATACTGTGAGATACAGCCTTGCACAAAGGCCGTACAATATGACAGCTCGTTAAAAGGCATCATTCTTTCCGGCAGCCCGTTTTCCGTCAACGATCCTAATGCGCCCATGCCCGATATTGCAGCTATGGCGCAGCACGTGCCCATGCTGGCGGTATGTTATGGCGCACAGTTGCTGGCTAAGCAGGCTGGCGGCGAGGTAGGCAAGTCCATACACCGTGAATACGGCCGTGCCCACCTGCAGGATATTTCCAACGATCCGTTTTTTGCTACGATACCACAGGGCTCACAGGTTTGGATGAGCCATAGTGATACCATCAAGCGCTTGCCCGATGGATTTGAACTGATAGCGCGTACTGATAGTATACCAGTGGCGGCTTTTAAAACAAGTGCTGCGTACGCAAAGCATCCTGTCTATGCCATTCAGTTTCATCCCGAGGTGACGCACAGCATTGATGGCCGCCAACTGCTCAAGAATTTTGTAGTCGATGTTTGCGGTTGCGAACAAGACTGGACGCCTGCGGCATTCATACAGGAAACAGTTGCACGTATCAAGGAGCAGGCAGGCGATAAAAAAGTAGTGATGGCGTTGAGTGGTGGGGTAGACTCCACAGTTGCAGCCACACTGATCCATAAGGCTATTGGTGAAAACCTTTACTGCATCTTTGTAGACAATGGTTTGCTCCGCAAAGGCGAATTTGAGCAGGTACTCGAGGGTTATAAGCACCTCGGTTTAAATACCAAAGGCATTGATGCCCGCTCCCGTTTTTATAAAGAGCTGGATGGCGTAAGTGATCCCGAGAAAAAAAGAAAAATAATTGGCCGCTTGTTCATTGATGTGTTTCATGAAGAAGCTGTGCGGTTGAAGGATGTAAGCTTCTTGGGCCAGGGCACTATTTACCCTGATGTCATAGAGTCTATGTCGGTGCATGGGCCATCACAGACCATCAAGTCGCACCACAATGTGGGTGGCTTGCCTGAGATCATGCATTTATCATTGATCGAACCGTTGCGTGCCCTGTTTAAAGATGAGGTGCGTAAAGTGGGCCGTGAGCTGGGCATTGACGATGTTTTTATCGGTCGTCATCCATTCCCCGGCCCAGGTCTTGGTATCCGCATTCTCGGTGCGGTGTCTGAAGAAAAAGTAAAAATGTTGCAGGAAGCAGATGCCATATATATCCAGCACCTCCGCGACAGTGGCATGTATAAGCATGTATGGCAGGCAGGCGCAATATTGCTGCCCGTGCAGAGTGTAGGCGTTATGGGCGATGAGCGCACTTACGAGTTTACCTGCGCCCTTCGTGCCGTAACATCTGTAGATGGTATGACCGCCGATTGGGCACATCTCCCATACGATCTGCTCGGTAAAATATCTAACGATATTATCAACCAGGTGCGTGGCATTAACCGTGTGGTGTATGATATTAGTTCAAAACCACCGGCTACCATTGAGTGGGAATAGAATAAAATTATGAAGAAAGGGAACCTTATTTTTTTCTTGATGGTAATCATACTGGCAACAAGTGTTGCCGGTAATGTAGATGCGCAATTTTGGAAAAAGAAATCAAAACGGCATAAGCATAAGACAGAAAATGCTACGCCCGCCAATGACTCAGCGACCGTAGCACCCGTTAAAGACGAAAAGACAGAAAGAAAAGACAAGAAGAAGAAACGTAAAGAAGACAAGAAGAGGAAAAAACAGGAACGAAAAGCGGCAAAGAAACAGGCGAAGGCAGCAAAAAAGAAAGGTGGTGTACCGGCAGTTGTTGTGAAAAAGCCGGAAGAAAAAGTCGCTGTTTTACCAACCAAAAATCGCTACCGTGTAGATGTGCTCGCGTCTTTATATCTTGATGAGCTGGTAAAAGGAGGGGCTGTAACTTACAAGGATAAGATACCTGATAAGGCAATTCCCGGAGTCGCATTTTATGCAGGCATCAATATAGCTGCGGATAGCCTGAAAAAAGAGGGGCTTAACATTGATATTTATGTTCATGACATCACTTCTTTTTTAGAGTCTACTGAAAGGCTCACCAATCTCGGCGGCCTCGATTCTTCAGATCTCATTATAGGTGCCGTTCAGCCATTTGATGTACCCCTGTTGGCTGATTATGCAAAAAAGAACTCGATCAATTTTATATCTACAACATCCGCATCAGATGGCGGTGTGCATGAAAATCCGTACTTCACTATGATGCAGCCCACTCTGAAAACACATTGTGAGTGGATCGTTGACGACATAAAGAAAAAATTTCCGGGCCAGAAAGTTTCATTGCTCTACCAGACAAAAGGCCCTGCTGAGAACAACGCATATACTTATATCACGGATGCTCCGGCTGATAATATTCACTACAAATATCTTTCCTGCAATACCATGCCTAAGAAAGAGAATTTTAACATGGTGGTGGATCTCGGAAAACCCAATATCCTCATAGTTTCTATCCTTGACATTGGCTTTGCGGATAGTCTGCTACACGAGCTCGCTACCGGCTATCCCGGCACACACTTTGAGATATACGGCATGCCTTCCTGGATCAGTATCTCTGATCTTCGAAAAGCAGGTACATTCCCCAATCTCACTGTTAACATAACAACGCCATTCACGATAGACCCTGCGTCAGCTACAGGAGAGTATGTAAAAAAGATGTACAAAAAAGACTACAGCGGTAAGATATCGGAATCTGTATATCGTGGTTATGAAACCATGTTCTGGTATGCCAACCTGCTGAAACAATATGGCACGCACTTTACAGAAAAGTATAGCGCACCGCCGCCGGCGCCCTTCACACAGTTTGATATACAACCCGCGCGGGATAAAAACAATCATATACTTTATTATGAAAACAAGCACATCTTTTTATCTACCTATGAAGATGGCGTGTATAAGGCAAAGTAAAAGCTGAATTAATTATTTGAAGATCTTTATTTTAATGACAAAACTGCTGTAGCATCATGGCGGCTTTCTGATACCCCAGTGCCATCGATTGTGCCCAGTCTTTACACGCTGCCGCAGAATCTTTCATGCTAAGATGTATAACGCCTTCATTGAAGTATACAACACTATCGTTCGGGTGGTATTTTAATATTGTACCATAGTCTTCTAAAGCTTCGTTCAGTTGGCCGGTTCTTGCTTTTATTGTTGCCCGGTTATAGTAAGGTTTCATGAAAACAGCGTTCAGCTCAATTGATTTATTAAAGTCCGCCAATGCTGCATTCAGGTCGCCTGTTTCGTAATATGCATTGCCTCTGCTATTATATATTTCTGCAGTTGCGGCCCCTAGCTCAATTGCCTGGTTGAAATCAGATAGCGCCGCCTTTTTATTGCCGGACTTTTCATTGGCCAGCCCCCGGTTATTATAATTGCTTGCCTGGTTTGGATTGATCTGGACAGCCTTATTGAAATCGCTTAATGCATGCGGAAGATCACCCAGTTGATCATAAATGACACCTCGCTTGTTATATTCTTCTTCATACTCCGGAAATAGGGAAATTGCATTTGAGTAGTCATCCAGCGCGCCACGTAAGTCTCCGGCGTCAGCCTTCGAGTCTCCGTTAGCGTTAAATGCAAAACAGTCATAGGGATTATCCGGGTTCTTTTCCAGCACATCGCTCACCAGGGTGTCTGTGTCTTTCCACACACTGATACGGTTCCAGGTGATTATAGAAAACCCTATTGCCAGGAGTGACAATATAGCTATAGCATAACTACGTGATTTGGTTGTCAGTGATGCTATCACTTGGCCCACGATGTAGAACAGCCCGATATAAGGGATGTATGTATAGCGCTCCGCAGTGAGTGAATAACCAACATTTGTAATTTGCAGCATTACCGAAATGGTCACAAAGAAGAATGCGATTCCGAACAGCGTTTCCTTCCGGTATGGTTTTTTGGCAAAGACTATTGCAGTGGCGAGTAAAAGAAGTAATGGCAATGAGCAATAATAATACCATGGCAATACATTATCAGGGGCCTCAGGCAAACCATGCAATACGCATAATTTTATTGGGACAAGTAATTCTATAATATAGAAGGCGATGCGGGATGTAAATAGAAATATCCTGTTAATAAAGTTAAATGAATTGGATAGCTCATGCATGCCCCCGCCTGCTTTTTGAGACATGAAAGCAAGTATGCCAAATAGCACTGATAGTATGAAAAACGGAAGTTTTTCAAGCAACGACTTGATAGTTATTTTTCGCCCTTTGTAAATGTCGATCACGATCAATAATACCGGAAGGGTTACTGCCGCAGACTTAGAAAATAGTGAGGCCAGGAACAGTAATAGGGCATATACGTACTGGCTTTTTTGGAAGCCCTGTGCGATATAGCGCAGATAGGCAAGCAGTGACATCAGGTAAAAAGATGAGTACAGCACATTTTTGCGCTCCGAGATCCATGCCACGGACTCTACATTTAGCGGATGGATTGCAAATAAAATGCAAACGATCAGTGCTGTTAGTCTTTTGCCGCTCAGTCGTTCTGTTAGCTTAAACACGAGCCAGATATTGAGCAGGTGCAACAGTATATTTGTAAGGTGGTATGGAAGGGGATTTAGTTTGAAGAACCGATATTCAAATAAATTGGTGATAGTAGTAAGGGGATGATAGTTGGCATTGTCGAACGTGGTAAAAATTGCAGTTATGCCTTTCAAGCTAAAATTGCGGAGGAATTGGTTTTTTAGAATGTATAGGTCGTCGTCCCAATAGGTAAAGTCGTTCATGGCAGCTTTACTGTATAATATGGCTGCGAGTATTACTACAATAACCGGTAACCAATTAGGGATAGTGGTATATGTCTTTCCCAAAAAGTCATATACCCTTTGTTTGAACTTTGGTGATGTACTTGTTTGATCATCAATCATCATAATGTATTAAAGATAAAAGATAAAGTAGAAACAAAAAAGCTGGTAATACAATGGAGTTTAGAGGAGGTGGTTCTTGGTATAAAGCCAGCATTCCATTGTAGCTTTATTTCACTAATTTCTTCTGTCGCAACTTATAGATTATAAATAACACTATCGCTGAGACCAAGGTGATGAGAGACAGGACAAGGTATGGGTTCGTATCCTGAAGCATATATGCGATGGCGATAATTAGCATGTTAGTGCCAGCAATTACCACCACCGATTGTGTATGTGTAAAGCCAGCATCAAGCAGGTAGTAGTGCAAATGGGTGCGGTCGGCTTTGAACGGCGATATCCCCCTTGATGCCCTAAGAATAAATACCCGCAGTGCATCAAACACCGGCAGGAATAGCATGGCGAAGATGAGGATGAATGCGTTTTTCGGGCTATGTATGTAATATGATACCTGGTTTAAATCCGGCCCATTGCACCAGTTGAGGAATAACATAGAGAATATGAAAATGGAGAACCCCAGAAACATAGAGGCGGTATCGCCCATGTATATTTTGGCAGGGGCGATGTTGTAATATAAGAGGCCTATGGTAGCCCCTGCAAGTGCAAAAGATATACCTGCAACTGCTTCATGGCCGGTAGCTGCAAACATAATGCCCAGCAGCCCCATATATAATGTGGCCAGAACGCCCGCAAGGCCATCAATACCATCAATGAAATTGAAGACATTGATAAAAAAAGTACAGCAAAGGGTAGTTAGGACAACACCAGGCCAGTAGGATAAAGTATCTACGCCAAACAGCCCATACATAGACTCGATGCGTATATTGGCAAAGTAAACGGTGATGAATGCAGCAATGAGTTGGGCCACGAGTTTCTTTGATGGCCGCATGTTCATGATGTCGTCATAGATTCCGGTAAAGAAAAGGATAACCGATGATGCTAAGACCACGGGCATAAAATGGTGGCTGCGTGGCCAAAAAAATGCCGCAGTAATGATATAGCCTATGAATATTCCAATGCCGCCAAGTGTAGGGATCCCTGCACCATGTATCTTACGTATATCATCGGGCATATCATATATCTTACGTTTACGAGTAATGAACATGATCTTTCCAATGGTGTATATGCTGATAGCAGCAGAGATAGCAATGGCCGCCAGGTAGTAAACGTATATAGGTAAAGAAGGCATCATTGATATCTAAACGCGGTTGTTATTTTTTTATTTGAATTGCTTTATCGTCAAGAAAATCTTTTGTAAATGCGTATAAATTAAAATCATCTTTTTCCAGTGCTAAAGCCAGATCTGCTTTGAGTTTATTATGATCTATGTTTTTCATGCGTTGCGCCTGTATCAGTTGCCAGCATTTTTCCGTCATCAGTTGCAGATGTTTTTCGGGTTGTTCTTTTTGTGCGGCCAGGTATTTTGCGATCTCATTTGCCAGTTCGTCAATGCCGGTATTTTCGGTAGCGATGGTTTTAAGAACGAGTGTTTCACCTGCCTCATTGGCTTTTTCGTGTGCCAGTATCCTTAAGTTACGGTAAAGGCCTTCAGCATCAGCACGATCAGCTTTGTTCACTACAAAAATATTTGCGATCTCCATAATGCCGGCTTTCAGCGTTTGCACTTCATCGCCCGCTTCAGGCACGAGCGCCACAATGGTGCAATCGGCAAGGCCGGCTATCTCTACCTCGCTTTGCCCCACGCCCACGGTTTCAACCAAAATAAAATCAAATGGGGCTTCCTTCACCACATCAGTGATCTCAATGATACGAGCGCTAAGGCCACCAAGAGCGCCCCTCGTGGCCAGCGAACGTATGTATATATTAGGGTTGGTGTAATACTCGCTCATTCGTATACGGTCACCAAGCAGGGCGCCGTAATTAAAAGGGGAAGAGGGGTCTACAGCCAGCACTGCTATTTTTTTATTTTCTTTCAGCCAGTGGTGCAGCAGTGCGTTCACAAGTGTACTTTTGCCGGCACCGGGAGGGCCTGTAATACCTATTACGCGTGCATGGCGGTTTTGGTGCAGGTGCAGCAACAAAGATTGGTAACCATCCAGTTCGTTCTCAACAATGGTAATGCATCTTGCCAGGGCAAGAAAACTACCTGATTTTACCTGTTCATGAAGTTGTTTTATATTGCTTTGCACTAAATTTTGTTTTTGTCCGTTTAGATAGTACCAGTAATAAAAGTACCAGTAATAAACTTGTGAGCAAAAGTAGTTTTCTAAATAATAAGATGTTAGACAAATCCAATATTGCAATATTATGCATATTAGGTGCAGTGCTTGGCTTTTTGTTTCCGCCGGCTATGTTATCCATCTTTACTTTCCTGTTTGGGGTTAATGCCATCCGCGATGTGTCCCCCCGTATGTGGTTGCGCGATAAATGGTGGCTTATGGGCGTTGCCTGGGTGGCTATATATGCGCTGTCATATTTTTGGAGTAATGATAAAGCTAATTGGGAAACCCGTCTTCAAACTAAATTGGCCTTCCTGTTATTACCGCTGGCGTTTTACTTTTTACCCCGGTTCACTAAGAAGCAATTGCAATTGATCACAGTAATATTTGCTGTTCTGCTGCTGGGTGCTGCATGTTATAGTGTTTCTTTTTTATTGAAAGATCCCGCTTTTTATATTCATCAATATAAATATTCTGATGTGCTACCAACATTGCCCCGGCGCGACCATATCCGCGCCAGCCTGGTTATTGCACTCTTTATAGTGTGGGGTGTATATGCATGGCCGTTTTTAGATAACAGGGCTGTAAAATGGTTTGTCGGGGCCTGTATGGCTATCCTGGTAATTTACCTTCATGTGCTGGCGGTAAAGAGCGGCCTTTTGGCACTATATGTTTTTGTAATTGGCTGGAGTGTTTACATGCTTCTTAAGAAAAAAATCATTGGCCTGATCATACTGGTTGCGTTCCCATTGATATTTTTTCTGGCAAAGAGTTTTGTGCCTACCTTCCGTGAGCGGGTAAATTATATTGCTTATACCATAGTGATGGCTAAGCAAGGTGACCAGACAGGTAGGTTTGGAGATATTTCCCGTCTTTATTCTTACAGGCTTGCGATAGACCTGATTAAAGGACATCCATTAATAGGCGTGGGCACCGGGGATATGCAAGCTGCGATGGATAGCAGTTATGCCAGGAAATATCCTGAGGTGCCTGCCGGCGCAAGATTATTACCCCACAACCAATTTTTGACAGTGGGCCTGGGATGCGGCATACCGGCTATGCTTTTATTTATGGCCTGGGTATTTATGCCCCTGGCTTCATTGAAACGAGATAGGCAAAGTTTCTTTTTCTTAATGGTTTGGCTCATTGTTTTTCTTCAATTGCTTATTGAACCGGTTTTTGAAGTGCAAATAGGGGTATTTGTTTGTTTATTCTTTTTGCTGCTTCAAAAGCACGAATTGCAGGAAGGCTAGAAAATTTGGCTCCAAGTTTTAAACTTCTTTCTTATTTTTGCAATATGAATAGTGGATTGGACAATCATCCAGGTATTGGGTGGCAAACAAAAGAAAGTAGAAACTCTGATGTCCTTGAGGTTGAATTACACAACCTGATAGTATGGAATGATGATGTTAATACATTTGATTGGGTGATAGAGTCGCTGGTTGCGATATGTGAGCATGAACCCACACAAGCAGAACAATGTGCCCTCATTATACATCATAAAGGAAAGTGCGGCGTGAAGAAGGGTAGCTTTGATGAATTGCGCCCAAGGGCGGAAGCACTTATAGACCGGGGTATACAGGCTACAATTGATTATTGATTCCTCCTCGTTATTGTCAATTATTTATTTGGGTGAGTAGCGTAAAGTCTACCAGTATACGGTTACGGAAGAACAGCCTCATTACTACATTCTGGTATGAATAGTGCAGTTCCTGGGTGCTCCCTTTTATTTTCATATCAGCCGGTGTACCCAGCAGTTTAATTGCATCAATAATTCCAGTAGTGCCGGATTGCAGTTTCTTGCACAACTGCCCATCGCATATTGTTTTAGCATTTTGCTGGTTCTTAAACGAGAAATTTTCAAAAAGATCTGATTTCTTGTTCCAACAGATCACCAGGTTCGCGCTTTCATTTGTATAGTGCCACCATACTTTTTTATTACTTTCTTCTATACTAGCCGGCTTGCCAAGAAGTGAAGCAATCTTTTCCTGCGTTGCGGTTTCCCTGGATAAACTCAGCAATGACAGGATATTTTCAGAATGGTCTTTTGCGAGGCATGGCCTGCAAACAGAAAAAAGGGCGAATAGCAAAAACAATATCTTCCTCATACGCGTTAATAAACAAATTTTATACCACCATTGTTTTTTAGTAACGGTTTGTATCTAAATTTAGTATTTTTCCTCCACACTTGGGAATTTTTTTTGAAAACAAATGAAAAAATCACAGAATATTATACTTTCTACAATACTGTTTGCGGCTATCGCTTCCTACAATGATCATAAAGATGGGTGGAGATAGTAAAAAAACAGGTGGGTATATACAGCCGGGATGGGGATAAAGGAATCGACCGGACTGACGACCAACGATACGACAGGTTTGTGCCGCATTTTTTCGGTAGAGGAATTCCATAAAGCAAATCGTTTTTTATGAAGAGGTTTTGGGAGCTAAATAAGGTTAAGGTTTTTTTGGTTGGCAGTTTGTATTTGATTGTTTATACTTTTTGTTATTATTTTTTTCATTTAAAGGAATTAGAAGTGGCGTTGATCTATGGAATAGCGTTCATTGTTATGTTTTTCTGGACATTAATTTGCGGGATTAATTTTTTCAGGGCAATAGAGCGGTTTAGGCAAGACAATTCTGAGAAATCATTTCTACCTCTTTTCGATAATGGCTTCACAATTGAATTGAATAATGTTGAGAGTAAAATTTACTTCACCAAAGAGAGTTTTGTGGGTTTTATATCAGGTTTCCCCGTTGTAGTATCATTCCAGCAAAAAAGCAGATACAGTAAAGCGGCTCTGAAATTTTCCATTGGCACTATGTGTCCGGGATTGGGATATAAATCTGAATGGATATCATTTGATTTGAATTTGAGAAACTGCGTGAAAGAAGATCCCAAACCAGACGTGCTGAAATTTTTGGCTGACCTCAAAGAAAAAGGATATGCACCCGCAACGGAATAAATAAAATTACTCATTACATTTACCATTATAATACAAACTTATGCGCACAACTTTATGGCTATTGGCAGCCTTGGTTTCTACACAACTTGTTTTTGCACAGGGTACTAAGCAAATAACCATTGATGACTTATATAAGAACAGCACCTTCAGGGTAAAGGATGTGCCCGGCTTTAATGCCATGAAAGATGGTCTGCATTGTACCCAGATAGATAAAGATGGCAAGCACCAGTACATACGTGTTTACAATCTTGAAACCGGTAAGCAGGAGAAAACTTTGTTTGATAATGACGTGCAAAAAGCCGGGAGCGCTGCCCTGAATGTAGATGAATATTCTTTCAGTAAGGATGAACATAGAATGCTGCTGCTTACTGAAAGTGAGAATATTTACCGCCGCTCGGTGCTGCACTATGTTTATGTGTATGACATTGCATCGGGTAGTATAAAGCTGCTGGATGATGCCAAGGTTCTACATGCTACTTTTTCGCCCGATGGGCGGAAAGTGGCCTATGTGAAGAACAATAACCTTTATTATAAAGACCTTGTAAATAATAATGTGGTGCAGGTGACCAAAGACGGCGAAAAGAACAAAATAATAAATGGCAATTGCGATTGGGTATATGAAGAGGAGTTCTCTTTCACCCGCGCTTTTGAGTGGTCGAAAGATGGGGCTAATATAGCGTATTATCATTTTGACGAGAGCTTGGTGCCTGAATATACCATTGCTAAATATACAGGGCTTTACCCGGAGCAATACACTTATAAGTATCCGAAAGCCGGGGAGCGTAACTCGATAGTGCAGATAAAGATATTCAATGTTAATAACGGCAATACATTGACCGCTGATATCGGAAAAGAAACCGATCAATATATTCCACGTATCAAATGGACAGATAACGCCTCTAAGTTGTGTATATACAGGCTCAACAGGCTCCAGAACAAGCTGGAACTGTTGCTGGTGAATGCTGCAAACGGAAATTCGACAACCATCTATACCGATAAAAATAAATGGTACATAAACATTGATGACGAGATCAACTTTTTACCTGACGGCCACTCGATGATCATAAGAAGCGAGCGTAATGGCTACAGTCATTTATATAACTATGATTGGAAAAAGGATAAGCTCACAGATATTACCGAGGGCAATTTTGACGTAGATGCACTGGTGGGTGTGGATGTAAAACGCGAACTGGTTTATTATACTGCTGCCGAGACGTCTCCATTGCAAAGAAATCTTTACACAGTAGAATTTACAGGGAGAAAAAAGAAATGCCTGACGCCGGAAAAAGGAACGCATAGCATTACGCCATGCGAAGGTTACAATTTCTTTATAGATAAATATTCCCGGCTCAACAAAGTGCCGGTGTATTATCTGCGTGATGCAAAGGGAGATATAAAACGAGTGCTGGAAGATAATAAAGACCTGAAAAACAAAATGACAGAGTATGCGCTTGGGACTGTTAAGTTCATGAAAATAAAAGGCGTGGACGATATGCTGAATGCCTGGATAATAACACCTCCGGGATTTGACAGTACAAAAAAATACCCGGTACTCTTGTATCAGTATAGCGGCCCCGGCTCTCAGGAAGTGGCCGATAGATTTCCGGTAGGTAATTATTTCTGGCACCAGATGCTGGCCGAGCAGGGCTATATCGTGGTTTGTGCCGATGGCACAGGCACGGGGTTCAGGGGCGAGAGATTCAGAAAAAAAACTTACCTGCAATTAGGTAAGTATGAGAGTGATGACCAGATAGCAGTGGCCAAAGAGCTGGGTAAATTATCTTATGTAGACAAAAGCCGTATAGGTATATGGGGTTGGAGTTATGGTGGGTTTATGAGCAGTACCTGCATACTTAAAGGCAGCGATGTGTTTAAGATGGCTATTGCAGTGGCGCCGGTTACCAACTGGCGTTATTATGATAATATTTACACGGAGCGCTATATGCGGACGCCCCAGGAAAACGCAAAAGGATATGATGAGAACGCACCGGATAAAATGGCGGATAAACTGACAGGGAAATTCTTGTTGATCCATGGCACTGCCGATGATAATGTGCATTTCCAGAACTCGGTTATGCTAACGTCTGCATTGATCAACGCCAACAAACAATTTGAAAGTGAGTATTATCCTGATAAGACCCACGGCATATCAGGGGGAAATACGCGGCGTCAGCTATACCAGCGGATGACTGATTTTATTTTGAAGAATTTATAATTCCTGATTCTTTAACGTTCGTATCTTTAGTATTAGAATGAACTCGATAATAAAACCGGAGGATCTACCGATGCTGAACCGGCAAGGTACAGATGCAGAAATGCTGGAATTGCTACAGGCGGAGACATTTAAATATTTTCTTAAAGAGGTGAACCTGGAAACAGGCTTGATAGCCGACAAAACTGAACCTGGATCAGCGTCCAGCATTGCCGCTGTTGGTCTGGGACTTTCGTCATACATTGCCGCGATAGAGCGTGGATTGATGACCAGGGCCGAAGCAATTAAGAGGACGCTTGCGGTTCTCCGGTTCTTATACTCTGCCAAACAGGGACCCGAAACTGATGCCTCGGGGTATAAAGGATTTTTCTACCACTTCCTGGATATGAATACCGGCAAGCGAGCGTGCAATTGTGAGCTCTCTACAATTGATACTGCTATTCTTATGGCAGGCATATTAACTGTGAAACATTATTTTGCATGGGATGCACCAGAAGAAAATGAGATCCGCCAACTTGCCGACCAGCTTTATTTAAGGGTAGATTGGCAATGGGCTTTAAATGGAGAAAGGACTATCGCACACGGCTGGAAACCTGAATCCGGTTTTCTGCCTTTCCGATGGAATGACAGATATAGCGAAGCCATCATACTTTATGTACTTGCACTTGGTTCGCCCACTCATCCCATAGATGTGGCAGGTTACAAGGAATGGACAAGCACCTTTGAATGGATGAAGATTTACGATATCGAGAGTATTTATGCAGGGCCGCTGTTCATTCACCAGATGTCGCATATATGGATAGATTTTAAAGGGATCAATGACGACCTGAACACGAAAGTAGGTATAGATTATTTTGAAAACAGCCGCCGCGCTACCTGCATACAGCAAAAATATGCGATCGAAAATCCCAAAGGCTATGCCCATTATAATAAACACGGCTGGGGCTTTACTGCGAGTGATGGCCCGGGCCCATGCACAATGATGGTCAATGGGATCGAACGGGAGTTTTACGATTACATTGCGCGGGGTGTTCCCTTTGGCTGCGATGACGGCACCATATCGCCATGGGCTGTTGTGGCATCTTTGCCGTTTGAGCCGGAAATGATTCTAAAGACGATCAGGCATGCTATCGAAAAACTCGACCTGAAGAAATACAGTGACTATGGATTCGATGCCAGCTTTAATCCAACTTTTCCGCACAAAGGTGTTAACCCCAATGGCTGGATATCGCCATGGCAATTCGGACTCAATCAAGGGCCTATAGTCATTATGATCGAAAACTTCCAGTCAGGGCTCATTTGGAAAACATTTAAAAAATGTCCGTATATTATTGATGGCCTGAAACGCGCCGGATTTACAGGTGGGTGGCTCGATAAGACGTCTGCCGGTGAATAATGTGTCTGTGACGTTTTAATAGCTTTTCTGCGTATATTGTATCTTTAATTTTCTCTAAACCTATATGCGGGAAGGGCAGTTTATAAAGCAAAATCTTGAACGTTGGGAGGAATATCAGGAGCCTACCGAAGACCCTGATGAGGTGGCTAAACGGTTCACGTACCTGGTTGATGACCTGTCATACGCCAAGACATTTTACCCCAATAGTAATACTATAAAGTATATTAATGGTATAGCGGCTCGCATCTACCTTTCTATCTATAGAAACAAAAAAGAAAAAAAACGCCGCCTGGTCACTTTCTGGACAACGGAGTTACCCCTCATCGTTCGTAAAAGGCACCGCCTGTTATTGTTTACTTTTTTATTCTTTATTGCATTTGTTGCCCTGGGGGTATTTTCTGCATATAATGACCAGACTTTTGTCCGTTCGGTTTTAGGGGATAGCTATGTAGATATGACCGAACGGAATATTGCCAGTGGCGATCCATTTGGGGTTTACAAAAGCGGTAATGAATGGGCTATGTTCCTTCAAATTGCTTTTAACAATATCAGGGTGGCTTTCTTATGCTATTCCATGGGCATTTTTGCTGGTGTGGGCACTTTGTATTTTTTGTTTGAGAATGGGCTAATGGTAGGCGTGTTTGAGTTTATGTTCTTTCATCACAATTTGGGTTGGCAATCGTTGCTGGTTATTTTTATCCATGGCACGCTTGAGCTGTCTGCCATTGTTATTGCAGGTTTTGCCGGCCTCACTATTGGCAATTCGATATTGTTTCCCGGCACTTATACGCGTGGGCAATCACTTAAACTCGCTGCTAAAGACAGTGTAAAGATCATAGTGAGCCTGGTGCCTATATTTATTGTGGCTGCATTTTTTGAAGGGTTTGTAACACGCCACACCGGTATGCCGTTATGGTTAAGCCTTACCATATTATTGTCATCCGCCGGTTTTATTGTGTGGTATTTTATCATTTACCCGATAAGGGTGAGCGCAAAAATGAAAAGATCAACAACCTAGAGGTTTATGCACTCATCGAAACAAAAGATATTTATACCATTTTTTTTGCTGCTGTTTTTTTTATTACAGCATGTTCGGCTGCATGCCAATGTCATTCGGAATATTTCAACCGATCAGTGGCACCAACTCACTAACGACAAAGCATTTGACTATGTAAATGATATAGAGCAATACAAGCAACCAAAGCCTTATGAACCAGGTATTTTTCAAAGAATATTGCAGTCGTTGTTTGGCTTTTTTGGTGGCAGTGGCGGCGCAGCCCTGTTATGGCTTTTATTGATAGGTACTATCTGTTTTATCCTTTGGAAATTGTTTTCGGATAAGGGCAGCTTTATGTTCAGCAGGACAAAGAAGAAAATGACTGAAGGCGAAATAGTGCAGGAAGAGGAAGACATATCTGCAACAAATTGGGACGCGCTACTGCAGCAGGCTGTTAAAAATAGTGATCTGCGCTTGGCAGTGCGTTATAGTTATATGCGGCTACTGCAACTGTTGCAGCAACGTCAATTGATACAATACCGTATTGATAAAACCAACTACGAATACGCTGCCGAACTAAGCGATACAAATTACAAGCAACCATTCCGGCAATTATCCCGTCAGTATGAGTATGCATGGTATGGAGATGTTGCGATCACTCCTGCCGCTTATGCCACATATGCCGAACAGTTTAACAATGTAAAAAAACAACTTGGGGCATGAGGCGGACACCATATTTATATATAGTAGTGTTGCTCCTGCTCGTCTGCACCGGTTGCATTTCTGATAATTCGCAAGATGCAAAGAAGTGGCGTATTACACTGGATCCCGAGGATAAAGATCCATATGGTACCTATCTCGTCAACAGGTCTGTGAAATATTATTTCCCTGATGCTGAATTTGAGCCGTTGCCCAAAGATTTTCGTTACGGCAAGATGGACCGGAATATGAAGGAGAATAGTTCCGGGCGTTCATTGATATTATTCGGCGGCCTTGATTTTCAGGTGTCTGATGATGAGTGGCGGGAATTGCGGGAGTTTGTAAGCAATGGGAATGAAATAGTTATTTTTTGCAGCAACCTTGACGAAAAGATAGAAAAAGACCTTTCATGTTATAAAAGGCTGGGAAATGAGGAAGATAATATGTTTAACATGGGGCAACCCGATTTGGACAACAAAAATGTGCTATCCCTGGTTAATAAGCCCGGCATTGAGTATGGATATAGTGGCCGTTCTTTAAAAGGTTATTTTGAGGTTAAGCCGGATTCAGCGAATACGGCACAGGAGGGTAATGGCATGCAAAGCGATAATAATGACGAGATGTTATCGGTGCCTGATACCCTGGGTTATGCAAACGGTCAGCCCGATTTTGTGAGGTATAGATTGGGTAGGGGGCATATAACACTACATGCAGCTCCGCTGGTGCTCTCGAACTACTTTCTACTCCAGCCCGGCAATATCGATTATCTCACCGGTGTGATACAATCGCTGCCTAAAAACGTTACGAAAATATACACACACAGTTATTACAAAAGGAATGGCACAGCATCAGGGTTTAGTGTTTTATGGAAATACCCGGCTACCAGGTGGGCGCTGCTGTTAGGGATCTTTGCTCTGCTGTTATATATTTTGTTTGAAGGGAAGCGGAAGCAACGCATCATTCCAATAATACCACCCCTTAAAAATGAATCAGTATCTTTTGCTGAGACCGTTGGGCGGCTTTATTATAATAAAGGCAATCATGCTAACCTTGCCGGGAAAATGATTCAGCAGTTCCTGGAGTGGGTCAGGATACATTATCTCCTGAATACAAACCTGCTTAATGAAGAATTTATCAAACAACTAACGATCAGGTCAGGACAACCCGAAGCGATGGTGCGCGGGGTGGTGGATATGATTCAGGAAATAAAAGCAGGGACTGCCCGGATAGATGATGCTTATCTTTATCAACTATATAATACTATTCAACAATTTTATAAAAATCATCGTATATAATGGAACCGACAGAACAGGAGTATACTCCGCAAAACGATACGCACCCGCTCACCGCCCTTGTAGATCAGCTCCAGGACAAGCTGCATGAGGTTATTGTGGGCCAGCATGGCATGGTGGAGCAGTTGCTTGCAGGCTTGCTTGCCGATGGCCATATACTTATAGAGGGCGTGCCGGGAGTTGCGAAAACACTTACTGCCAAGTTGCTGGCAAAGCTCATAAATACCCGCTTCTCGCGCATACAATTCACCCCTGATCTTATGCCCAGCGATGTACTGGGTACAAGTGTTTTTAACCCGCAAACTTCTACGTTCCAGTTTAAGGCAGGCCCGGTGTTCAGCAACATCATATTGATCGATGAGATCAACCGTGCGCCCGCGAAAACGCAGGCGGCCCTTTTTGAGGTAATGGAAGAAAGACAGGTGACGGTGGATGGCCTTACTCATAAAATGCAATCGCCCTTTATGGTCATCGCTACGCAAAACCCCATAGAGCATGAGGGCACGTATCGCCTGCCGGAAGCCCAGTTGGACCGATTCTTAATGAAGATAGTAGTAAACTATCCGAATCTTGATGAGGAAATAAAGATATTGCAGCGGCATAACCAACAGGCAATAACCGATCTGCTGAATCACATGGAGCCTGTTATTTCCCCTGATGTATTAACTAATGCACGGATACTGGTTAGGGAAACACACATAGAGCCGAAATTGCTGGAGTTTGTTGCTAAAATAATTTGGGAAACCCGCAATGACCGTTCGCTGTATCTCGGTGCATCACCTCGTGCTTCATTGGCGTTACTACAAATTGCAAAAGCCTTCAGCGTGCTGCGTGGCAGGAATTTTGTAATACCGGAAGACATCCTTGGGGCAGCCCCGGCGGTCTTGCGCCATCGTATAGGTCTTACACCAGAGCGTGAAATGGAAGGCGCAACAACCGATGATGTGATAAAAGAAATACTGGCGAGGATGGAGATACCGAGATAGCACTGAAAATGGGAAAAATAACTGGACAACTTTATAAATAAAGATCTCACGTTTTGATAGCATGAGGAAGCTCCGCCGCGGCGGATTTGGAGTATGAAATATATTAAAGATCTGTTTGTTAATAGGAAATTGTACCTGCTTCTTGGCGGGTGCGTGATTTTTTTATTTACTGCCTTTTTCGTTCATGTGCTGTATCAGCCGGCAGTTGCTGTTACCTGCGCCATCCTTGCCTTTGCGGTCATCGAGTATATACTGTTGTTTTTTGTAACAGGTGGTGTAAAGGCTACTCGTATCATGCCGCAAAGGTTCAGTATTGGCGATGACAACATGGTGACCCTTTCTATTGTCAATTCCTATCCCTTTAAGATAAATTGCGCAGTTATAGAAGAACTTCCCTCCCAGTTTCAGGAACGAAATTTCAATAAACTGGCCAATGTCGCATACCATTCCCGCGAAACGGTTACGTATAATTTGATGCCTCTTTCCAGGGGTGAGTTCAACTTTGGATATCTCATGTGTTTTGCCTCTAGTCCCATAGGTTTGTTACGCAGAAGGTTTAAGGCGGCCGAACCAACAATGATCAAGGTTTACCCCTCCTTCCAGTTGCTAAGAAAATATCAATTGCTTGCCATCAGTGGCAATACACTGACTGGCGTAAAAAAAATACGCAGGCTCGGGCATAGCCTTGAGTTTGAAAAGATCAAAGACTATGTGCAAGGAGATGATGTGCGCACTATAAACTGGAAAGCAACCGCCAGGAGCAACAACCTGATGGTAAATACTTTTACCGATGCCCGCCAGCAGCAAATATATTGCCTCATTGACAAAGGCCGTAATATGAAAATGCCATTTGAAGGCATGACCCTGCTCGATCATTCTATCAATGCAAGTCTTGCCCTCCTTAATATAGCATTACTGAAACAGGATAAAGCAGGCCTGATCACCTTCTCTAATAAAGTAAGTGATATTGTTGCGGCCGACAGGCGGAATGACCAGATGCTGCGCATCATAGAAACATTGTACAAACAACAAACACAATTTAAAGAGAGCGATTATGATGCAGTATGGAGCGCATTGCACCGGAACATTACCCAGCGCAGCCTGATCTTACTCTTCACTAATTTTGAAACATATTCCTCGCTTGAGCGCCAATTGCCTTTTCTCAAAAAGATAGCACAACGGCACCTGCTTTGTGTTGTTTTTTTCCAGAATACTTTGCTTAAGGAAATACAGGAATCAAATCCTGACGATATAGAAGGCATTTACATAAAAACCATAGCCGACCAGTTCTCCCTTGAAAAGAGACTGATAGTAAAAGAGCTTCGTAGATATGGCATCCTTTCTATTCTTACTACCCCCCAGGCGCTGTCTATTGATGTGATCAACAAATACCTGGAGCTTAAGGCAAGGCAGATGGTATAACATAAATTAAATATGCCAATTTGTAAATTCAGGTTTGGAATTGATCTCTTTTATCCTGTTGTTATTTATATTGCATCATAATACATCATGCGCAGGTCTACGTTGCTTTTTCTTGTCTTAATAATCACCCTTTTTACAAATTGTAAGAAAGACTTGCTCTATTGGCAAAAGGTGGTGCAGCTACACAGCAACACTACAACCCGGCTAAATAATATAAAATTTATAGGCGGCAATACCTGTATAGCCGCCGGTGGGAGCACATTTTATCAGTCCGAAATAGTGCGGTCAACCGATGGTGGATATACCTGGGCTGGATATTCAGACAGTACGGCCCCTAAAGAAATGTATGGCATGGGGTTAGCCGCTAATGGAAGTATTTACTTGTCCGGCATTGATGGCGATGTTTTGCATTCCGTTGATTCAGGTAAAACATGGCAGTTCAATCGTATCAATAATTGGGACGTATATGTTGGCGGTATGTTTGCATCGCCTGATACAGGGATATTTGTTAGTACTGTGTTGCAAAGACAGTGCACAATAACACGTGTCGATTCAGCTTTTAACATTCTCGACCAGCAAACATTTAATTTCGGCATCAACAATATCTATATGATAAGCACATCGGTTGGCTACGTTGTTGGTTACGGCACCGTGATGGTCACCACGAATGCCGGTAAAACATGGAATTACCAGAATGTGGAGGGAGACAATTTTATGGCCATGGATATTCACGGCAATGAAATATGGATGTGCGGCTATATGGGTAGTATATACCATACCACCGATGGTGGCAATAGCTGGCAGCGACAACGCAACGGCAACGATGTCACCCTTCCTCGCTACAACCTGATGAGCATTTTATTTACAGATGAGCAGAACGGCTGGGCCGTATGCGATAACGGTAAGATGATCCATTCTGATGATGGCGGCCAACACTGGGAAGAATACAAGCAGTTCACCACCAGCTCCCTTCGTAGCATAGCTTTATGCCCCAATGGCGATTTGCTGGTAGCGGGTGATAATGGTTCTATTTACCGGATCACTCCTTGATAATCGTTAATTGCGTACTACTTTATAGATTTCGCACCACGCATATTTTTGTTCAAATCATTTCATCAATTCAAGCTTATACTCTTTCTTAAGTGCATTGAATAATTCATTGTTGCTCTCTTCTCCCGAGAAAATACAGTATCCTGTGTTGTCACAAAAGGCCCATTCGATATGGTTGAATTTTTCCCCTGAAAGATAGCCTGCATTAGGCTGGCAAAGATCAAGGCTAAAAAGGCCTCTGGCAAAAATATGATTATCGTACAAATGTTGTTGTTCGCAAAAAATGACCATTTGTAAGTCAGTGTTAATGGCCGGCGAACAATCTATATCTCCTGAAGCTTTTGGCTGGGTATAATAGAAAATACTGGTGGTCATAAGGCCAATAATTATGAGCGGGAAAACGATTTTTATCCGTGAAAATACCTTGTCTATTAGAACTGTACCTACAATATATAATGGAGGGAAAATACACATCAGGTAGCGTGGTATGTAATAATTCAAAGTGCAGAATACAACGTAAAAAATAATAAATCCTGATAAAGCCGGTATAATCTTCTTCTCGTTTTGTGTAAATTTTATTTTGCGGGAAATAAATATTGCCAATATCGAAATAATAATAAAAATGCTAAATCCATTCCTGCCATCATAAATGAATGAATATGCTGATACCGTAGCTATGTTTTTAGCATAATTATTAAAAGTGGAAGAAATATAATCCATATAAAAGGGATACAAAAACCAGCCAAATTTTATTTTTTGAATAATAAAATTTATTGACGCAATCAGCACTGGGATAAATATCAGCCGCATTTTTTTATATAAAGCAATATTGTTTTTCGTGGGAGCAGCAGCAAAAGCGATACATTCATAGAGTGCTAATGAAATAAAAAACACACCGCCTGATTCTTTAGTTAATAACATTGCAATGCTAAATAAAATGAATAGCATTTTTTTTTTCAGTGAAATAGGTCAGGAAACATAGCATGGTACATAAGGCCATTAACACCTCCGGCATCAGGAAAGAAGATTGCGAAATAAAAATGGCCTGGCAGCCAAATAAAAGACACGCAATAAAACCTATCCTTTCGGAGAAGAAAGTTTTGCAGAACAAATAAATCGAGATAATTAATAACGTAGATATTAGCATGGCAAAACAATGGCCCGCAAACAAGCCAGTACCAAATACCTTCATCCAACCGGCCGCAAGAAAATGAAACATTAGTGGATGCCCTCTTGCCACAAATGAGGATATCGCGCCAGGCATAAGGCTTAATCCATTAGTATACAGATCGTGTATCCCGGCACTATATGGCCATGCTTCATCCCAGTAGTATGGTAGGGAAAGAAAACGGAATTTGTATATGATCAAAGCAATGATAATTAACCCAATTCCGGCAGGGTATTCATACCTTCTTAGCTTCTCCAGGTTCATAGGGTAATAGAGTTTAACTTAAAGCCCCATTCCAAAACCAAATTCAGCAAATTCGGCTACAGCAAGGTGGGCTTCCAGAAATGCACATAAAAAGAATTCTTTGATCGGGCCATGTTCTCTTTTCACCAGGTAGAGATTGCCGCCCACCTTCTCATAAAATGGCTCCTGTATATCAAAAGTTTGGTGGGTATAATATCCTGCCTGTAGCACAACGCCCACTCTGCCAAGTAAAAATTCATTACCGGCGAATACCGCTGTTTTATAGGAGTTCCGGTAATAAGCATCCGGGGTTACAAATCCGTTATTGTGTAAGTATGCATTGATCTGGTCGGAATACGAATAATCAAAGCCTGCAAACAGTTTGTTTTTGCTATGCCAGCGTTTACTTACATAAGCAGTGCCAAGATAGATGGGGTACAATGGCCCCAAAGGCGCGTTTGATTCGTTAAAGCCCATGGTGATCCGAAATTGAAACAGCCATCGGTTTTTTAATGGTTTCAGGTCTCGCTTCACAAGTTTTGGAGATGATGTTTCCGGAAAGTACCTTAGTCCAACATGTGCCCCCGGCAGGTTCACCCCCAGGTTGGGTTGATGAAAAGATCCATCGGAATAATGGCTGAAATTAACCCCCAGCTGCACATCCCAATGGGTATTGATATGATACCGGAGATCCGTCATGAACGAAAAATAATCATTGATCTTACTGCCAATGGCATTGTTAATAGTGTCAAACGGGTTAATGCGCGAGTAGTCCTTTGTTGCATAACATATACCATCGCCTATGCGCATGGTCCATTCCAGTTTTTTACCCGAAATAAGCGGGATCACAACATTAGGGTAAAGACTAAATAAATGGCCATACACAGAGTCGATGCCGTAATTGGTATAAGTAAAGGCTATGCCAAGCGTGGGATACTTTCTACGTTGCTGCCAGTCTTTCTTGCCATAAGTTTTCCAAATGAAATTGATATCCGTACCCGTTGATAGCTTAGGTAGTGGCAATTCAAATTTGGCCTCATGTTTCAGCACTTTACTGGCAAATTCATTCACCTCAATGCCAAAACCTGCCCACGGGCCATTTTCCTGTGCGGTGCAGACAGAACTTACAGAAAAGCAAACGATAAAAAATAACAAAAATATCGGGCTACGCATTAGTATAATGAGATGAACAAATATAACCACTTTTATAAAACATCCACGCTCATCCGGAATTATGCATAAGAACCACCGCAATTTCTTAGTTTTATAGATTCCGGACGTTTCGCCATTCAGATGAAAAATATATTTTCTTTTATTGCCTGTATCCTGGTCTGTATTGTATTGGTGCAGTACAGGGTCACCGAGTCTGACATGAATGGCAAACCGCCGTTAAAAGTCACTGTTTGGGATGCCTTCGGCTACTACGCATATCTCCCCGCTATATGTATTTATCACGACTGCACGCAACTCAACTGGCTTTCCGAGGCAGACAAAAAATACCATGTTACCGGCGGCAATGGCTGGCAGGCTGAAAAAGCAGATAACGGCAAATATGTGTTTAAATACCTGGGCGGAGTGGCCATCATGGAGTTGCCTTTCTTTTATGTCGGTGATTTTATAGCAAAGCATTATAACTACCCACCCGATGGTTTTTCACCGCCTTACCAATATGCGCTTGGCTTTGGTGTTATATTTTATTGCGTCCTGGCCATATTGTTGCTGCGCAAAATATTGCTGGTTTATTTCAAAGATCTTACTGTGGCTATTACTATCCTTATGGTATGCCTTGCCACAAACTTTATCCAGTATGTAGCCGTGGATAATGGCCAGAGCCACGGTTATATTTTCCCGCTTTATGTATTGGTGTTGTTCACAACACTAAAGTGGCACCAAAACCCAAAAGTAATTTGGGCTATACTTACGGGTTACATCATTGGTCTTGCTACTATCAGCCGCCCCACAGAGGCTATTATGCTCTTTATTCCATTGATGTGGAACACCCATACCAAAGATGCGGCAAATGCAAAATGGCAATTAGTAAAGCAAAACAGACCTCATATAGCAATGGCGGCACTGGGCGGCTTCATAGGTATTCTTCCGCAGCTGATATACTGGAAATATAGCAGTGGCTCATTCCTTTATGACGTAGGTAGTAAGTGGGATTTTCTAAATCCGCATTTCCGCGTATTATTTGGCTGGGAGAAAGGCTGGTTCATTTATACGCCTGTTACGCTGTTTTTTATCATAGGCATGTTTTTTATGAAAGGTTTTTCTTTCCGCAAATCAGTTTTATGGTTTTGCCTGCTCAATATATATATCATCATAGCGTGGCATGATTGGCGTTACGGTGGCAGCTATTCTACAAGGGCATTGGTGCAGAGTTACCCGGTTTTTGCATTGCCATTTGCTGCACTTACCGAAAAGATAGCTTTAAGTAAATGGCGCATACCTTTCTACTTGTTATGTGCTTACTTGTTGTTTGTAAATATTTTCCAGATAAAACAATACTGCTCCACAGTGCTGCATTACAATGATATGAACAGGCGCTATTATAGGCGTATATATCTTAACCCTAACCCCTCGCCAATAGATATGAGCCTGCTTGACAGTAATGAAGTGCTCAATGATGATACCCACTTTAAAGCAACCACAATAATAAGTGCCGATACCACAATGCAATTGCATTTTGCAGCAAATGCAGAGGATATACTGGCTGTTGCAACACTTAATGCTAATGCAAAAGAATCTTGGCTAAAGGTATCCTGCTCTATCAAAGCCCCCGGATATCTCTGGCAAAGCTATCTGAATGCTGAATTGAAAGAAGGTGATTCATCAAAGCATGCCCGCGTCAGGTTATTTAATGCAATCAGTAAAGACACTGCGGCTAATCAATATGCTTTTTACATCCGCATTCCCCAATACTTACAAAAAGGGGAGTTGCGCTTGTTGATCTCATCACCTGGTAGTTTCGAGGGTGTTGCTGAAAAAATAAGTATTGTTGAACTGGACAAATAAGATTTTGCCTTTTCAATGCATTCTGTCGCCGCGAGGGGTTAACAATTGCAGCACCTGCGTCTCTATCTCCAGCCATTGCGCCCATGCAGCACGCACTTTTTCTACGGGATAATATTGTTCTGCCAGATCAATGAACAGCCGGTAGTGCCCTGCTTCAGAGACCATGAATTTATAATAAAAACTGCGGAGCGCTTCTTCTTCAAGTCCTTCAGACAGCAACCTGAAACGCTCACAACTGCGCGCTTCTATCAGGGCGCAAGTCATTAGTTTATGCAGCAGCTTTTCGTCTCCGGGCTTATTCTTGGGCGCATGTTGCAGCAGCAGGTTTACATAATCATCCTTACGCTGCCTGCCCAGGGGATAGCCACGTTTTTTCATTTCTGCCCATACCATCCTGAAGTGTCCCCATTCTTCGGTTACGATAGGTGATAAGGCGTTTACAAGTTCTGATTTATCTG
>Ga0302185_10000285_pt1 | contig 40147 bp, 44 predicted proteins | sample II_Bog_E1_1_FD_200231 | JGI IMG/M metagenome (GOLD analysis project Ga0302185, IMG submission 200231) | Peat permafrost microbial communities from Stordalen Mire near Abisko, Sweden - II_Bog_E1_2 | ecosystem: Environmental > Terrestrial > Soil > Wetlands > Peat | place: Sweden: Abisko... | reverse complement strand
TATCATCAATACATGAAAACCTGTCAATTGAATTGTGGATATAACTGATCAACCACTCTAATGCATTTCAATTGCATACTTCAATTATCATTGCGATATTATGGTGGATATAAGAGATCTCCTTATTTTTAATTCAGCTTATAATATTCACTCATGAAGTTGGCGACCACCATCTCATCCGTCTATCGTTTTTCAATCAATTCTGAAGTATTTTAGAATTTTATTGCGAACACTAAACAATAATTCACCCTTAAAAAACAGGCTGGAAGATTCTCAATTGGATCGGAGGTGCATGTCCCATATAATGCTCTTTCAAAGTAGTATGTGCAAGATTTTTTCAACAAGAAGGATATTAAAAATAAAGCAGTATTGATCAATGTTGACCCTTCGCATTTGATGGGAATCAAACGCCATGTAACCTTGCAGTATTTAAACACTAATGTATACAAAGGTCACTCCTAGCCGCTTGATGTTTTGAAAAAGCATAATCCAGCCACTTTCGTATCCATGGAGGAGCTAATATTCGAGCCAAACATATTTGCAATGACTGACCCTTTATTTCAATAAAAAGCAAAGTCGTCCTAAAATAATTAGGATGTTTTAGAAGAAATATTCAACTACTATAATTCGCATGCCAATCGAGGAGTCTAACGCTTGTTTGAAGAGTACAAAGTTCCTCAATAATATTTACACATAATAGAAACGGCCCACAATTTTGACAATTAAATTTTTTTTTGCGGGATTAACTCATATTAACTTCGATAAATACTAACCTCCTATCTTTCGCTCAAAGAAATTAAAGTCCTTTTTATGGAATCGTTGAAGTACAGTCTGGAGAAAACGCAGATCCATACTGAACTATTCCATCAGAATTGTTACTAATATCTTTGGAAAAATCATTATTCATTTTTACAGCCCATAAACTATCAGCTTATCAAGAAGCTCAGGACTAAGATAAAAGGATACTGCTTCGCACACGCCTACAATTTCATAACCCCTGAAAATATCGACATCAATTTTAGGGAAATGAGAGATAAGGAGCCAGATAATACCAAGTTATAAAAAAACGCCATTTTAGAAGTATTACTTGGAAAACTTTGGGCTCAACCATATACCAATAACCCCTTTCCGTATTTAGCTGAGCCCTTCCTTAGCATGGCCCCCGATGATAAAAAACTTGTAGCTTCAATCTATAACCAGTTTTATGGCAAATATAAAGCTGCTAAGGACAAATTTACGCAGCAGATGCATTGATTTACTGTGTTCTGTGTATAAGCATATTGATAGTGATATTTAAACGCCAAACATGAAAATTCATCATATTATTTTGCCATAGTACTTGCATGAGGGATATTTGGCTGCCAATTCGGGCCAGTGTACCACAAATTAATTGACAATTGGCCTAATGAGTTTACCACTTAGAGATAAGTTTTAGACTCTGCACCAGCTTTCGAAAAAGATAAGCTTTGTTCTGGAAAGCTTAAGCTTTTTGAGCACAAAGAAGATATAATACAAGGGTACGCAGGTACCTGGTCCGTTGGCAATAAAATGACTACTATTCATCAAATGTTTTGCCACCAGCAAAAAGGATGCTAGTAGTGATCTGCATCCTGTAAGTACAGCAGAAATGTATGATTGTTTGACTTCATTGGTTCGAATCAAATAATACAGTCTCATCTTTGATTTTATGGATTCATAGTTTTATGCATGATTTTTTTGTAGGAAGTTGCTGAAAAAGTGGTGACTTGATTTATCCGTTTAAGTCATCAAAACATTAAGGACCTGCACTTTTTCAAAATGAAAATTTTTGAGCAATTCGCAAATTTCTCCAGTATGGCCACCGGAGCCAAGCATGATAGTTAATTCATTGTAGACAAGCGATGAATATTTTCTTCTATCGCTTTTGAGGTACAATATTGTCCAACCGAGAAGGAGCAAGCCCAAGGCAGCTATCCCTAACTAAATTAGCATATAAAATTTAATCAAATTTCATTTTTACTTTACTTTCGACTTCTTTCTTCAACTATTTGGGTAAAATTAAAATCAGTCGGTAGTTTAATGCGATCGGCTATGGTATGCTCTAAAACCGATTTAATATCACAGATAATATTAGTTAGACAATAAATTTTTAAAATATTTAAAGTTCAAATGTCATCTGTTGAGTACCACCGACTTGCCCTTCAGCAATACCTACGCTACCAAATGCAGCTTGATCAATACCTAGCGCTCTCTGGATAAATTGAAGACCTCAAAGCAAAGATCTCTGCTCGTCATAAGAAGCATCGCAGATGTGACAAAGAAATTACAAAAGGCTACAAATGCGCCCATTGTGAAAAATATTATGCGTCAGACATCGCTTTGAAGCTACACCTGAAACTGAAACACAAGGGCGACGAAAAGATATGCGCGTCGTCGACTGAAGACTCACACGCTGGTGAGCAATATAGCAATGAGGGAGCGAGTGCACATGAAATTTAAGCATGAATGATTTCAATTATTTATTTTATGACTTTCTATTATTTACTCCAATAAATTTAAATTAATTAAATATTAACTACAATTTAACCTATTTACACACGAATCAAAGTACAGTAACCATTCACAACTAGGCACTCATACGACACTATTCAATTTAGTGGCAGGAGACATTATCAAATTCTGAACGCCCTTCATCGTTGATTGGCACTATTTAACGCATCAAGTACCTGTATGCTGGCAGTATGATCCTTGTATTTGAACTTGACTTATCTCTTTAATTTCTTTTTAAGATGATCGATGTCTCTCTGCATCATCTTTTATATTGATTGCATAATTTATATCTTGTGAGCACTTGAGCGTAGCCATATCTATATTAAAGTTTGTTTTTGATGTTTGTTGAGGCAAATTCCAATTATTTCAGGATCCAGTTGATTTCCTACCAAACTAAAGATGAGATACTCCCAAATGTCGTCCATAGCTTAGTTTTAATTTCCTTCGCTTTTCTACTTAAACTGAAGCAGGAAAGCTCCACTATTTTGCCAGTCCTCCCACATGGGACGACAGTCCTCCAAAAAGAACATGACTTTGCTATCAATTTAATATTCTGATGGCAACTTGAGAGCGTTATAGTAACAGAAAAACTCTTCAAGAGATGTGATGGTAGCTATGGGTACCACATTTTTGGAATAGTCCTAATTTTACGAATGCTTTCCTCTGCGCCAGGCATATAGACACCAGGTTTTCAGGTAGATTGGTTATTCTCCTATAAAGTTAGTAATAAACTATTCGTACTCGGTGGGTAGAGTCTGTGATTATTCATTTTTCATGTAACTAATATTATTATAGAATTAATTTGATTGCTTTGAAATTTATGAGTTTCAAAAAGCTAAAGGAAACTCATCACATTCAACCATTTAGCCACATCGACTTTATGGGGCTGGCCTAATTTGTTAGCGTTATATTTTATAATAAAATTAGCAATAAAATCAATTGCCTGATGACCCAAGAATCCTTTCACCCCAAATTGGCTTCCTAATCAGAATATTTTAAATCCAACTTCTCCGAAAAATCATAATATACATATTTCGACTCGTCTGTAAAGATACAACCACATAGACACGTATATACTTTTAAAGGAAGCGCAAGTATGACCTTCAAAACCAACAAAATAGGCTAGACAAATAGCGCAAATAGCTTGCAGCATGCACTTTTCGACCAGTACTCGCTTCTTAAAGGTATTACACCAAAAGTAATACTAATATGAGCATCAGATAAAATATCAATTTCTAGAAAGGGTCATTTTGGAAGAAGTAAGAAAAGCCGTATTAGCGGTTGATTAAATGGGGCAAGAAAAAATAGGATTTTCGCAGATCTAAGATTATTGAACAATAAATTAGGCTAATAACTTTGACTCGAAGTTTATCAAGAGAAAAATCCTCTTCTAAGTTAAACAAATCTTTGTAATAGACTCTTCGCAGCGAAGATGATTCGGTGCTGAGATCGATCACAACATCAACTGTCCCTTTGCCATCCGCATAATAAATAGTGAATCCTCAATCATCCTACAGTACTTTTCAGGAGGCTAAGAGGAAGGCCTGATAGATAGTTAAGTGTTTTATCTGTAACAAAAATCAAGCAAATAGTTATCACAGTAAGTCAGCTCTCAGAGTTTGATCTTACGACTTTGCGCTGACATGAATTATTTAGCACGGTTAGTCTCTTGCTTTAGGATATCCATAATTTATGGACTGGTGAAAGCTTTGTCTTCGCCATTCAAATAGGATGGAATTATTTTAGACACCAAGTTTACTGCTTGCCCATTTCTCTTCTTTATCATGTGTAGTCGATCCATTTTTTTGTTCTTCACAACAGTGGCACTGGTGTTGTTGAGTTTAAATTATTGGATAACACAACTCTACCTTCTATTCCTGGTAATTTACTGCTCAATGTTTAGGATGGACTCCATATTTTGGATACTATTCAAGTAGTTTGTATCGCAATGAGTCAAGCTCAAATTGCATTTTTATTGTTTTATTCCAGACTCGCAAAGATATTTTTGTTTTGCCAGTTCAAAATCACTCAGAGCCCATTGATTAGGATCTGACTCCATAATATCTATAATTTATTTTTAGCGTTCGCAGAATAATTCAGGCTTGGAAGAAATGTCATCTTCGACATCGTAAGCCAGACAAGGGCAAACTGTGAGTTTTGCCTATCTGATCTGTATTTATTGCTCAATAAACTACTTAATATTCTGGAAGGTTGGCCTTTCCTTGGCAGTTGTTTTAAGCATGAAGTTGAGTACGTGCATAAGTTATTATGAGTAGCACTGGGCAGTTACGCCCAACAAAGTTGTCAGCTCTTCAGTTGTAATTTTGTTGTTGATTTCACTGAGAGTGGTGGCTTCTATTATGCATAGTGCCAGTAAGTATACATCCGATTGACTAAAATCAATTTCCGGCTCATTTGCTGACATTTCTGGAGAGTGCAAGGATAGCCTTGAAATGGCCATGGAGTTGATGTTGAATGAGGTTGGATCCATTAATCTAATCTTGTCTTCCACAAATATTTTGCTATTACTTAAGACCCCATACATAACTCCTTTCTCCTGCAGATATATCAGCGAATTTATTAATGACGACACTAAAATCCAGATCTCCTCTTCAGAAAATTAGCTACCCTCTGCTCTACGCCTTACTATTTCTTCCTTGAGGGTGAGTTTATCCATTTGATAAATGGCTCGAATGATGTCTTCCCCGTCTCCCTGATTGCGATCAACATCAAAATGAAGTAGAGGACATATATACTGACAATCGAAGGATAAATGTCGATCCAACAGGTCTAAAATGTCGTCGCGAATGTTAGTATCCTGACTGCTGATTCTATGATTTTTAACTAAGAGGTTGGTTTTGGTTGAGCGGAGCACCGTGGTCTCTTAATTTATTTGTTGAATTTGATAGAGTGAAAGAAAATCGCAGACTCGCCTTATTTCGGATGATTGCATATTTGAAATGAGAACGTTAACTTATAATTTATCGCAAAATATTAAAGTATTTTCACACAGAGTAATAATACAATCATACATCCATCAATCATCCAGCTGACACAGAAGAGCTGTCCCCCGTAATGTCCAAAAGTCAGATGGGTGTGTCTTAGTGTTTAGATCCACCGGCAAAATGAAGTTGGTACTTTGACCTGTAGTTGATAACACACCTGCACGGTTCGAGGTTTTATAGCAGGGACATTTGTAAACAGCATGTTTAGGTAGGTAATTCTAAGCTGGCAGGAAGTGAATTACTGGCATAGGGAAGTATAATTTGCCGATGACCTGATCCACGAGGGAGTCTTCCTTGGTGTCCCAGCGGCCTCCGTCAAGATACAGTCCATCAATATACACACCATCCTAAGTTAAACAAGCAGTACCTCTGGAGAAGCAGTCAATTTATCTTTTTAACTGGCAAGCACTTTGAATTTAAAACTAAGGGTATCAATTGGTATTTTGTACTGTCTAGCATGAGTCTGCAATACACCAGTCAAGAAACCTTGTGGGAAGTAAAATCCGCTCATCCAATAGCTGAAAGGTGCCTTGCTGTTGAGCCATTAACGGATAAAATTGACTCTTGCAATCATGTCCTTGAACCACGAAGATAGTGGTTTAAGGGAAGCATAGGAAACTTTCTTCCAAATACCTGGTAGCATGTTGTTCTGAAAGGCTAGGTACATTTAATCCAATTCCTGTGACATTACAGCAAGTCCTTGAATGGCCTTTTTAAGCTCAGCAAGTGTAGAGTTCATTTTGCGAATCAGCAAATTAAATTTGGCCATCTCCTGCAAAAGCACTATAGATAAAGAACGCATATTTCCCTATGCAGTTAATTCAAAGTGATCCTTATTGCCTTGAGCCTCGTCGAGTAACTATGGGACTAGAGCAAGGAAGTTGGCTGCCATTTCCATAACAATTTAATCTGGAGACTTGCCACTTGCCGCTATTGATACTCTTGGTTGTATGGAGAGGATGGTCTCCATGATTTTGGTGGATTATTGATTTTGATATGTAATGTTGGCGTTTTCATGCATTCCGAATACCTCTGGGTCTTAAAAGGTAGGTAATTTCTGGATATAATCCAGATAGCTCTTGAGTGATCCATACTCTGGGACAAAGTAGAGCTTGCTTGTGGATAAGTTGTGCTTCTAATTGTTTAAAATCTACTGGTTGTAGTATTTCTTTAGGATAGATAACAGGCAAACGCGATCCCAGTCATCACTGACTCTTCCTCCATAATTTATATGTCCTGTCATGTATAACATTGCATCCCAGGGTGTCACATCCTCCTCCACAGATAAAAACATACGTAGAGTAGAGTAGGCTATGGATAAGTCCGAATCGTTAAATTCATAGCGGATGTTGAAGCCAAGTGGACCGAATTTACGTCTTTATTGGATAATGGCATGGAAGAAACTAAGAGTAAATACAAGCTTATGCCAATCCCTGTTTTTCCGTTAACAATGCTTGAAGAAATCCTCATTTAGATCCATAAAAGACTTCTTCAAATTGGATTTTATGCCTCTTGGAGGTTCAAGTGTAAGCTTACTGCCATTTTGTAGGATAGGTACTGGGAAATAGTCTGCAGGCATTGAAGTTAGGAATAGTCGAAAATTTTAGCTCCCTGTGTACTATTCATAGAAAGACATCACCACCTTTTATAAACTAGGCATCCAACTCTTAGCAAGATGGCAGTTCGTCAGCAAAACCCAACTGCCCTCGCCTTTAGCCCTATTTATCAATTTTTATGCCTTTTTACCTTGGCCCTGTCCTAAACTGATCACCGATAGCTGTTTGCCACGATCATTAGCAAATTTTAGAAGGGAAGATGTGGGATCCGCTCCAGTGGACAAAATAAAGATGAGAGGAGTTTTGTAGTCTGAAGTAGCGAATATTTAGTCTAGCGTTGTGGTTTTGATTTAATCGAAATAAGGACCCATCTGATCAAGCACATAGTTTGAAAATTCCCGCATGATCTTTTAGAAGCACAATCCTCGTACAAGTACTAATCTTGCAAAGGGAGATATTTCTCTATACTCCTCTGGCAACTGGGCCTTCATAATATTTGCAGATTTAATGAATTATTTCCACTCAGGCAGCTTCACTTTTAGACTGTCAACAATTCCCTTAAGTTCAGGGTAGCTTTGTTAGGCATAGGACAGGAAGTCCCATCCTGCCAGAGAAAGGAAAGAAGGATCTGGATTGGGCGCGGTTGCTGTTTTGGTTGTACCCCTAACGAAATAGTTCCACTCAGCAAAAGTTATTATATTTTTTTCCCTCCGTATGGCGGTGCACATTAGAAAAGAGTATATTTTTTTATGGGATTCAAAGAGACCACGGCAAATATCAGTGAACATTAGTTTGGTTATGGAATCGCAAATGTTAACTATGCGCTGATCTTGATCGTTGGAAATAGTGCTAGTTTCAATGGCAATGGCAAACAGCTTTTTGAAATAACTCAATGAAAATTGATACATTGGGTCAATGAGTGCCAAATCGGAAATGACAAAATACAGTACAGTTCCTCTGATAGCCACTGGAATATATGAGTTTCTGGACACGTTAATAGTTTCCTCAATAGCAGTGGTCTCTTCTAGTTTTTTCTTTATAATAGTACTGTTCTTCTTACTCTCTTCCAGAGTTTTTATCAATTCCACGTTATCCAAGATGTTGCCCTTTGATTCAGATAGCAAAGTCAGTATATTGTCTTGGGCTTCCTTTAGCAACTTTTTCCCCTAAGAAATAGACACTACCACCTCATCCTTCTGCTTCTCAATTTCTGGTAATTAGAACTTAACTACATCCCCCAGCAGCTGATCCTTAAGCCCCTCAAATGTTATACTGAAATTAATAACAGTCACCTTGATATAAATTTCTGGGAGATAATGGGGATTACTCATTTTGGTAGTGATAAACAGCTTGAAGTTCTTATCGTAGTCCGTTTTCTTGTCGCCGACTCTGATGAGGAAGCGATTATCTTCCTAATATACTTGCTTTTGCAAAATAGAATCAATTGACGGCTCCAGTTTTTCCTCCACATTTTCCAGAAGCACAGAGTATCCTGATTCTATGGCTGTTTTGATTGTCTTAAGATAGTGAGTTTCTGAAAAGTTAATGATCTTGAGATGGCTCTTTTCCTCATGTTTCTTAATCCATTTATAGGCCTCTCCCTGAGGGTCTATGAATAGGGGCCAACGCTGGCATTTCGTCGCTATCACACCATTGTCAATACTCAAAGAATCATTGGATAACCCTTCGATAATCCACTCTCGGATTGTGAGGGGAGTTTGAAGTGTTTAGCTGAGAGAATAATTTTCACTAAATGGAATTTGAAGTTCTGAGAATTTTTCCTTCCACGCTTTAATGATAGGATCGCGGTATGCTCCCGTAAATGGGCCCAAGTAAGAAATGGTGGCAGCGGAAAGGAATACGTTTCCGATGAGCTAGTTTAACTCTTGTGCTATATTTTCGATTTGTTATTTCCAGCGGATACCTTCTTCTTCGAGAAGCACTGTTAGCTTTTCAGCGCTAATCAATCGATTGTTGGTACGAATCATGTCTTCTTCCAATTTCTTTTTCAGGGCCAGAGTCACATCGCACTCCTTTTGCAATTTTTGCACCTTCTCTTTGATGAGATTGAGCTCATCTTGCTTGATCTTAAGCTCCCGGTTCTTGACCTCCAGCTTGGAACTTAATTCAGCTACTTTGCGCTTTTTGGGCTCGACCTCTCTTGATACTTTGGCATATGTGTCCATAGCTTTAACCCACATAGCCAATGACTTGCAGGCAACACTCTTTTTTCCTATCTATTCAATATCAAACTCTGGTCTTTTGGTCACTAACCGCAGTTTTTTAAGCAAAGCCTCTTTGTCTGCTAAAGTGTTTTTCTAATACTCACGCAATCTATCAAGGAAGCCCATATCATTCATAACTTTTTTTGCACCGTCCCAATCACTTTTTTCGCCTAACAAAATGCACACGCCTTCCAAGACCATACGTACTGCGTCTGGTGGTTGGGAAAAGCCCTTGATTTCAGTAATATCTGCTTTATTGAGTTTCTTAAGTGCTTATGCTGCAGCATTAAGTGCTGGAATGGCCTTGCTGAGCTCAACCTGAGCATCATCAGCGATAATTTTGATTTCCTGCTGTTAGCTATTAACAATTTCTGCCTGTTCTTGCACATTTGCTTCGACTTTAGAGGCGGCGAGTGTATCAGTAGCCAACTGTTTCAGGAACTCCTCGGTTTTAACTGACTGTTCGGCAAGCTGGGGTTTGAGGATGGTCATTTCTCCCTGTAATTTAATAACAGTCTCATTCGTGGCATATAGTTTTTCGAGTCCGAAGGTTAATTTTCTCTTAATTTTTTCGATATCATCTCTTTTCTCAGCCAGCAACATTTCATATAGCTTTATATGGTCGAGATAACTCTTCGGTGTAGTGTAAACCTTTCGTCTCAATTACCGAGCATATTTGTCACAGAGTTATGTTACCTCCACTGACACTATCATGCACATCTCTGTCAAGGCGGTTTTAATATCATCGCTGGGCATCTCAATAGTATTAATGAATTTATTGGCCACTTCCAGAAGCGCTTCCTTCGGCCAATTTGGGAACCAATCCAATGAGCAGCAATTAATAAGACTAGGAAACTTTCGACACCGTACCCTGAGTAATTCACCCACTGGACTCATGCAAAGGATAATATGTAAGTTCTCTCGAGTACAGCTAATGAAGAGATTCCAAAGTGGCTCTGGCGAATCTTGAACTTTTTTTTTGGCGGCATAAGGGCGCACAAGGTTGTAGATCTCTTCATAGTCTTATTTTTTAGCGAATAGATTTGGCACTTCGCCTGTGTTGAGAAGGTTGTTGATGTCCTCTAGGAAGGATTCGTATGCAATCTGAACATCTGTAAATATAAAGGAGACTGGCTTACGTTCTCCACCTGTTAGTTTTGTCAACTTCTGCAAATCGCCACGGAATGACTAAGAATTATAATTTTTGATCATTTCAATTTGATAACGTTCGCATTTCATAATGAAGGAGGCCAGTTTTGATAAGCTCTGCTTGCCGCTACCGCCCACACCAATCAGCATTGCATTGCCTCTTGGCTGTCTTAAGATACGGCATATTCTCAGAATTTGTTAAACGGCATCATCAAAAAAGACAAGGTCCAGTTTATCGTTGGAAGAATAATTATAATCGTGCTGCTTGTTCTCCAGTAACTTATAAAGTTTGCGTGGATCAGTCACTTCCTCATAGAGAGACACTCCAGAGTCAAGTTTCATGATATCAGTAAACAGAACCGAGAAGGTTTCGTCAGTGAGAAAGTTAACATTGGAGAAGTAACGTTTGTAGGCTTAAACAACAACTCCCTTGAACCAAACGTAGTCGTCTTTAATCATTCGGTCTGCAAATACTCTCCTAAGTTCATGGACAAATATTTTAACAATGAATTCCTCTTTACCTTTGCCGATGTTTTCAATAACCTTACCCACATCCCTCATGTTATAGATGTACTGGAATTTTGAGGGGGTTGGCAACAGCTCCTTAGAAATTTTGTCAAATACCTGAAGTGTAGTTAAAACAATTGGTTCAGAGTAACTGCATTTCGGCGCCAAAAGAGAGTTAAAGATTTTAAAGGCAGTCGAGGAACTCGGTGTTGGAAACATCAGGGGCAGTAGTTGTCGAAGAAATCGGAAAGATAATTGATTACGGCCTCCACCTGGTGGTCCGCAGACTGGGATTAACGTCGTATCAACCACATCCTTGAAAAAGAGTTTAGTGCGGTCGTAGAGGCCTCCTAAATCCACCAATTGCCTCAGGAGTTATATGCATGGCTGTGCTCCATAGAATTAGAGGGCAGGCATATTGACATCATCAATGAAGACGCATATCTTTTAAAGAGGCCGAGCACCGAATAGAGTTTTGCCTTTTTTGATTAGTTTGCTTTCAATAGCCAACTGCACATCCTTGGCTTTGGTCTGTGCAGAGAAATTTAGGAAGATAGTCGATACGCCTTTTCGCTCCTTTAATGATTCTAATAGTGTCTTAATTAACACCGATTTTCCAACACCTGACTATCCAGTCAGAATAACAGGTTTTTAGATATCTATCATTAGCTCTACGATATAAGAGTACTTAACCGTGTCAATAGTAGGTACTAACAAATCAAAGAATTGTGATTCCTTATCAAACTCAAACTCTGGAACCTTAGTGGCCCAACTTACAAAGCTTTGTTGAGTATCAGAATTGATAAGGTGATCAAAAATGCACTCCGAGCGTGGGAAAGGAAAATCAGGAAAGGTTTATTCAATGGCTGCTTGAATTTCCGCATTATTTACATTGGAAATACCTCCGCCTAGACCCCAGATTAGTGCATAAATAAAGTGAGCAGTCAGTACCTTGCCTGCCAGTTACTCAACTTATAGTTTCATTTGAGGCTTCAGACTCTGTAGAATATGACAGATATTAGTAGCGCACTGCACCATAGTCGAGGGGAATGGCTCATAAAGTTTAACCTTCTTACGAAAGGCCTTCTACAAAGATTTTACGAACAAATTTTAAAGAATCTCCTTATGTTGAGGCAGGAAATCAGATTTTTACAGCCAGCTTTTCACGAACATCATCCAAGGAAGATTATCGAAGGATAGATAGACCATTCCACAGCGACTCACTGTAGCTGGAGAGGCTACTGCGAGATCTTGCACTTAAAACAGCATTCGCAATTCAGGTCTCAACTTAATTCTCTCACTATTTGCCAGACAAAGAGTCATATTGTCGTCCAGAACGGTGTTCATATTCTCAATCCAAAGAGCATCAACTGGTCCATCAAACACAACCCAATACGCATCTTTTGGATTCCAGTCAGGGTCTTACATATTGGGAGTATTGACCTCTCGAATAATAGAACTAGCAAGGCCGTCCACCCATTCCTGTGTGAAAGGATCAACTTCACCATACATTTAACCCATACTAATAGACTTGGGGTTCATAATGCGGTAGTTTGTGCGCTCGAAACCCTTTTCACCGAGTTCCTTCATTGTGGTTGAGCACTGTGCCAGCATTTTAAAGCAAGTTGATTTGCCACTACCTGACTGACCAACCAACATTACTCCGAAACGGACATTGAAAGTGTCATTAAGTTGAATTATTTTCTATTCGAAGGCGGGGCATGGTTGCAGGTGTATTTTTTTGAGCTCTTCGGGAATAATCTCTTCAAGTTTGGACTTGGTAGGTGGTGGCACTTCAGTGGTCGGGAAGAGGTCTAGAATTAGAGCAGTAAAAAGTGGGATATCCGCTTTAACAAATTTTGGAATGTTACTAAATTTCATAGCCTTGATAAGAATAGAATCCTCTTAAAGATTGGGCTCAGCTCTTTTTAAGCTACCAGCCATGACCAGTAGTGATTTAACAGCACGCATACCGAAGTCGTAGTGATCTTGTTGGGATAACTGTTATGATGATAGTTTATAAAGCTGCACCATCTTCTTACTGAGCACACTGGCAGTTTCAAAGCCCTCTGCAAAAAGCATGATTTAAGCAATCATAGCGTAATCAGGAATCATCATAGCAACGGGTCTAAATAGCGACTTCAAGTTGTCAGGTAGTTCAGTTCTGCCAGCGTAACCTGGATTCATTGTGATGAAAACTCCATAATTAGGTAACAAGGGAATTACATCGCCCTCAAAGTCGAATTCTTAGAAAGGTCTGTCTCTCAACAGAGCCATCCTAATAATTAGTAGTTGTTGTGCGATGACTGACAGCACTTCGATATCGATTCTGTTGAATTCGTCCAGACAGGCCCATGCACCCTGCTGGCACAATCCTTTAAATAGTTTATTCATCATGTGAGCAGTGATCTGATCAGAGCAGTTAAAAACTATGCACAGTCGTCCTAATGCCTTTGCCAGATCTTTGGTGGATTAAGTCTTACCTGTACCAGCAGGTCCTGCAGGATTTGCTCCGAGTTTGTTGGCCACAGCAGAAGTTATTGTAATCCAGCAGCGGTCAGTGAGTGGTGTGATAACTAATCTTGAAGTGGCTCCAAGATACTCATAACCGTACTATAGAACAGATGTGACTTGCCTATGAATGGTTCGGTCTTATTGAAGATAATATCGTAATTGTTGTTGCCAAAGAAAATCGTTTAAACTGTCGCACTGAGCTTTGTTTAGACTATTGACGATGTCTCGGTTGTGGACCTCAATAGTGATGAGAGCAACTATAATTTTACGCAAAATCGGAGGAATTTAGCCTCTAACAATAGTGGTAAGTTATTTGAGCTGACTTATAATATGCCCGAGGTGCACTTCGATAGCCTCTCCAGAATTGGCATTATCTCTAATACTATCCTCTGTAGTTAACGTCCAGATAATTTGGGCTGCTACTGCGACGACCTGACTGGGCTGCGCCATGATCCAGTCCACTTTCTTCTTATACTTTCCATCCATGAATTCATTGAATCCAACGCTAATGATCCTTCTTACTGATTCGTACATCTCCTTTTGAAGGTGTCCAAGCCATATCTATACTCCGTTTTTCGCTGGCACCATAGACTTGAAGATAACTTTTTCTTTTTCTGGACTCATCATGCCCTCAATCAGATTGCTCTCAGCTGTGGACTTTCCATCTATCATATATAGTTTCACCAAAGCCTCAAAACATTTTCCTAGGTACTGCTAAACCATTTCTAAATTGCCAGCCTTGGATAGAATTTCTAATAGTTCATCGTTGGAGAGAAAATAAAAACGTGGGAAAATTCTTCTCTTTCCCTCCAAGTATTGCTCTAATTTTTTTTCTATCTTTTCCAGAGCCTCAGTGGTCTCGTTAAACTTCTCGAGAAGCCCCTGCATCTTGGCTAGCTTCATGATTTTAGGTCCACTTAATAGTCTTTTCACATGGCCTCGAATGAATTTGTCGCAAACTTCAAAATCTTTAGACTCCAAAGGCATCTGTGTTTTAATATCAGGAGCAATGAAAATATTCTACAAATACATCCACTTCCTTTGCGCTTCCACCCACTTCTCCACGATGTCCATTATCAATTGGATATCTTGAGACAGCTTCTCAGCGCGGGGTTTTATTGGGCGGATATATCGATTGGCAAGAGTGTTATTCACGTTAGCCAACGATTCATCCAGGATTATGGTCAGTTCGTCGACTTGTCCAAGCACAAACGCATCCTTGTATGGTTTAATCATCATATCCGATTAAAGGAGCGTCTTCTCCACATGAGAAAGAGTCTCCTTCAGATTTTTCTCCTGTAACGCTTTGGTTGCAATTTAAATAAGTTCAAATGACTTTTCTTCGATATTAAAAGTAAACAGTTTTTCTAGGGTGAGAGTGTCATCTTGTTGGCTAAAAGTAGTCTTCAAAATTTAATTTATCTCTTGAATGTGTTCCTCTTCCAAATTAGTAGATTTTAGAGCGTTTACAGCAGGCAGCGCGTTTTTGTATAATGTTACCATCATTTTTAAACGAGGAACGATCACGTTATCCCCTAAATTCCTTTCACACTGAGCCACGATACGATAGTATTTGTCAACTTGCTGCAACATCGGCTTTACCTCAATCAGTTTTAGCACTTTTTGTGACCACTCTTTAGAAAGGGCAGAAAAATCCTACAAGCCCTTCCAGAGTGAATAGCGTAGCTCAAACTCTTGCTTTAATGTATAGAGGTTCTCATAATTGCCCTCACCGGCAATGTCCAAGACTTCCTCATAGCCCTGCATCTGCTGGACTTGAGCCTCAAGTTTGTCGACCCTAGGCTTATAATTAACAATATCGGCTCCGTATTATGTGAGCCACTTCTTGTCAGTAACATCAGTTATTAGTTATTAAAACTGCCTGTTAATCTTCTTCTCCAGTTCCTTATACTCCTTTTTGAATTTATCAACGCTGGAGGTGCATAAATCTTCTATCTGAGTAATAAGTTGCCCCCCTTGAGCTGACAGAGCGATGGTCTTCTCCACCTTTTTTTTCAAGTTAACGTTCTTCAATTATGGAAGTAGGTCTGGCAAGTAACTCATCAAAGATATTCTCTCTGTCATCTAAGAAATCTGTTTGTTGGTATCAGCGATGTTGTCCTTTTGCGTGGAGAAATCGTCAATGGTGGTCATAGGAGTGGAGAGTTTACTGATGATGCGCGAGTAAAAACGTTAGCAATCATCGTTAATCTGCTCGATGTGCCTCTCGATGAATTTGGCGAGTCTTCTCTTATTGTCTTCCTGGCTGGAAATAAGCTGCTTATTGAGTTCGTAGCAGCTGACTTCATAAATTGAGACTTCGTTCATCTCTGCTAGATTTTAGGTGAATTTGGTATAGAGCCATTCGTTTAGTTTTACCAAGTTGATGTACATGTCGTTCGGCACCTAGAACTTTCCAGTTTATAAGTCTTAGAAATTAGTTTGATGCTGCCGAGCATACGCATCTAAGTAGGTTTTATACTCATCTCTAAACTTGTAGACTTGTTCGTAACTTTCCTTCATGGCGATTTTAATGCGTGGCACCAGCTCAGTCATAATTGAAAACTCTTTAAGCCAAAAGGATGGGTCAATGTATTCACTCACATTCTCGCGGTCTCTGTTTCTTCCTCCAATAACGTCGTCCCATTCCTCTAATGAATCAACAAAAATGTCAACGTTGTTGCGCCAATTTTTAACGCCTTTTTAAATCGAACTTTCTTTGAAGAAAGCAACGAGGATATCAGTTAATTCCTATTCAAAAGGTGTAATTTCAATGAGCTCCTCTGAACTCTAAAATTAACGAATTCTGCTACTGTCCCAATAGTTGAGATCGAACTTAAGTATATTTTTAGGTTAGTCTTCTCCAAAATCACGTACTCGAAATTCCAGTTACTTTTCGAGATTTAGTTTAAAGATGACCTTGAGAATAGGCTGCATCTTCTTCTTGTCATCCACTTGCTTCGTTCCTGAAAGCACTGTCGTAGCTGGGGGGAGTACAACTGAAACTGCATCCTTGCCAGTTTATTTTGGAGGCTCGACCCACTTAAGTTAATTCATCTTGTTTTCATAAGCCTCGATTTAATCATATGGCAGCTCTATCATTTTGAAGAGAGAATTAATGTTGTTGATATAGCACTTGCCGAGAGACTAAGTACTCATATACTCAAGCAGGTAGCTAACGCGAACAATCCTTATCAGTTCATGGCGCATCATGGCGCGGTCACCATAGTTCATGTTCTCTGGAAATCCTAGGGCATCCTCCTTCTTACTGTCTTCCTGCTTAATCTTTTCTTTGATGATGGCTAGCACGACCTGAATGCCTTTCTGGGAATTTTCGTGCATTTTCTTACTGAAGGCATGTAGAGCAGCAGCAAATTCCTTGTTGTTCTCTGTCTTTCTGATGAGAAGATCCTCCTTGGTAATCGGATCCCTGCCAGTAAAATTGATGAAGGTAAGATTTTCAATTTCAGTGCAGAGAGTTTGATGGTTCAGAATAATCTTTTGGTAATTAGTATTGGTGAGGAACATCCTTTCCTAAAGCACCTTAGAGAGTGCCCTGGTCTTTTAATAGCTGATGGTCTTCATCCACTTCTTTAGGCATTTCCACTTGCGGAACATGATGAAGAAATTGTACTTGCAAATCTCATTAAAGGCCTTGACCTCATCAAACCATTCCTCGACTGGGATAAATTCGGTGGGTTTAGAGTTGACGAATTTGCTGACTCCCTTGCAGCTGAAGGTATAGTAATCCTGTATCTTTTTATTTATGATTTCGGAGTAAGCCACCACCTCCATGTTGTAGTGGTCGTTCTGATTTTTACGAATCATATAGATAAATTCGTCAGCTGTTAGCTTTTTTTGACGAACCATCTTGAAGAACGTCGCTACCTCGCTGTTGTATATTTAGATATCCGCCGCACTCCCAGGCTTTATGCTACTCGACACCACGTTTGGAGATAATGGCTACATTTTCATGTTCGATGGCATTCGAACTGATGAACGACGCATTGGCATGCTCTCGCCTTACTTTATCTACTTTGCAAAAGACCCTGCCCGACTTGTGCGGCGAGCCGACCCTAAAGTTCTGTCGATTAAAGGAAACTCTTCTTGAATGGAAGGTCGTTTTGAGCCAATTAAAGGCAGCATCTTTTTTGGTTCTTCCTCTTTGAATGATTTTTTTTTGGTTTGCTAAATAGGGGCTCGATTACATAGAAAAGTAGTTTGGTGTCCTCCTATGGCTTGGGTAACTGCTTGTTATTGTTGGGGTTGTTTTTGGATTTGTAGAGGCGATTTATGAGCATCTGCTTTTGGTAGTGGCTCTTTTGCTACTAATCCTTCATCGATAAGTTATAATAAATATATTGAAAGGGATATGAAATGAACTAAACCTCAACGTGCCATAAAAGCAATATTTAATTAGTGATTATAGAATTGACCCTCATCAACCACTTTATTTTTAATCATAAAGAATCTTCATTTGAAATTTACAATATTAAAAGATTCATTTCTTATCAACTCGATCTTTAACCATATAAAGCTCCCATTGAGAATCCTATAACTGGTAGCATTTAAATATGACTGCCACTTGTTAATCCATTATTGCATCTAATATTATCCGTCTTCTTATCCAGATTAAATGTCAATTGGCGTGTATATATCAAAATAAAGTAAAGGACGTGCAACATCCTCAACTTTTCATTATGCTGCTGTCTTCATCTTTTTCCTCCTTTTCTTCCTTCTCGGACACATCCTTGAAGAGTATGCTGAGCGCCCTCAGTTTGCTAGACTCCTCTTTGTCTTTCTTCTTTTCTCCGTTCATATACATCTTGTAGCGGTTCTACATAATGAGGCGTGTACTTTCAACTGGTTTTTGGTTTTTTTGGGAAAGAAGTTACTCAGAATGTGAAAGTCAGTTCCGTGCTTCTTGAGCAGAATGTGGAACAGCTAAACTTCCTCTTCTGTCCATACTTTAGACTTTTATTTGCACTCCACTGAGTGATTGCTGGAAATGGAATCGGTTTAGCTCGGTGTTGTTTTGCCTTTGGGCTTTTTCTATTTCAAAAGATGGTTACTATGAATTCGATGGTATCGATTAGGTTGCCAAGAGTTGTCTTGGGCAGGTTGTTTGGTTATATATTCTTTTATATGATGCTATCACTCTCAATGTCCATTCACTTTAGTAATTTATATTTCGTTACTTAAAGGATTAATTTATAATCCTGCAATTCTTTTATATTTGGTGTTTACTGCCAGCATGCTAATATATCTTTACCCTTTCCATAACACCAATTATATGTAATATCATAAGGTAAAGGAGAGGTCATTCCAATACAAAGGACAGCACATCGCTGGGCTTTACGCACTATTAGCTCAGCTACTCTTTTATCTTCTCCGTAGATTTATGATTCTAACAGTTTATTTTGAGCTATTCATACTTGCTGACGTTGATAAAGATATACTCTTTTTCCTTTTTGAGGATTACTGCCCTGTCGCCGAAATAGAAAGCCTCCCCAGTTACTCTCCCCCCGTCAATTTCGATTTCCAGTCTGGCTCCTAACATGTTGAGGGCTTTTAATTTTAATTTGTCTTCCTTCTGTTGGTGCATAACCAAATTAATATGTTAAGGTGGAATTAATAGGATTAACTACTATACAACTATGCAAATCAGAACTGTTTGGCGAGCATGTTCGTGAACTAATCGTAGGTAATCTTATAACTCCTGTACTCCTCGTACTTCTCCTCGTAAAATTTGAGGTAGAACTCTTTTTAGTGGATTGTGTTTTAACTACACCGCACGATGTAGAGGGGAGTCCATTTGTAAGTTTTATTTCTAAATATTCACACCATTACTAACGAAGCACACGCACTAAATTTAGCACTTGTTGACTGAATAGGTTATCATTTGCACTAATCTGCTCTTAGTTTAAAGCGTCGGCTTTTGTTAGCTTGTCCTTACCGAACAGTGACAGACTAAAGTTTTGATGATAGGTCTTGGCAAAATAGAGGTACATTGACTCTCCAGCATCCATTAAAAACACTCCTTCTTTTATTGAAGAGAATTTTAATTAGCAAACATCCGGATAGACAAAATTGTCATCAAGGCACCGATCCGTTCCAACAGTGGACAAATCAAACAAATAGGGTGAGAAATTACTGGTGAATTCAGGATAGTTGCAACTCTGCAATAGATTCCTATAGGAGATTACTTTCTCAAAAGGAATGCTATCCACAATGAGATCAGGCTGAGTTTCATTGTTTTTAAGAAATCCAAGAAAGGCCAAAAAAACATTTCTCCACTCAGGAGGGAAATTCTACTATAATAAATGTGTTACTGGTTTGTAGTATTCATTGACAGCTTTCCAGATGGTGGCCACATGCTTTATGTACTTATTCTTGCAGGAATTTATATCCTACAGCCGAATGGATGACAGATAAGCCTTAAACATAGTCGCAGTAACCATCTGCAGATTCATGTTCTAGAACAAACGATCAAGACTAGTGGTCAGAGGCAGCACTGATGTGTTGACTTGCATGTAGTGCTTGCGGCCATAGATATAGTTCGAGATAATTTGCATGCTGAAGTAAGGCAAAGGGGGAGTGTTGCTTTCTTGTGGCATGAAAACAGCGCATATCTTCTTTGAAGTTTAGTAATGGCACAATTTGAAAATGATACTCTCCTTAATTCGGTAAATATTGCCGTAGACTGCTGTAAAGTACCATCCTAAAGAGATTATCAGCTCGACCCGTAAGTCGATATAATAAGTGGCCCCCATTATGGCGTATAAGTCATAGTAGAATTTCATGGCTTCCTCGGGACTGTCTTTGCTGTAATACATAAGTTCACTGTTTGTTAATTTGCAAGGATCTGCGAAGACTCGTATGTTCTGAATGAGTATGAAATTACTTTGTATGCTCTGCCGAATATAAATAAGCTCATGGATATGTTGTCCGATAACATTGCTTGCAGAAATCGAACAAAGAACATTTTGTTTTTAGTTTAGATAACACTCTTGATATTTTGGGGCTCCTGCTGGCCTGGAATCTTTTTTATATTTTAGGATGTAAAACTCTAGCCGATGATAGCTTCGTTTGCCTGGAAGATGAACATTTTGCCTCCAGTTTGCTTGATGTTTTAGTATACATATTACATTACTGACATGAAATTGCTACCCTGCTTTGGATTTTTTTCAGCTATCTCCTCCAATGAGTCCAAGAAGGCGAACAACGTATCCTGACTTATATATTTTTTACTCTAATTGTCGAAAGAGTGCAATCTGGGTTACGGCAAGTGCTGTTTTTTATAGAAGGGTCCAAAATACTGCATTCCACTTCACTTCCGGTGAAATCGTATTCGTGGACTGTTTCATCATAGGTGTAGAAGTATATTTGGGTTTAATTGAGCTACTCACGGGAAAGGACTTCTTTCATAACGGTCACGAAATAGCTGAGCATACGGGAAGTGAAAGCTTCCTTGCTGATGTCTACCACGTATATATAAACGCTTTCAGGAGGCACACCCGGATATATCCTTACTAATATGCAAGATACCCTGTCGGTCCGTCAACCATATAATTGGGTTGCTTGAGTTCGACTCCCTACCCCTGAGGATTGTACTCAATTTAATAGCTATTTTGATTTCCACAAATAAAACATTTAAATTCTTTGCTGGCTACCTAATTGTAGTAGTTCATATAGGCTTTGCAATGATAGCAGCGAGGGATGCCATTAGCTGACTTCTAGATGTATTATAATTCCTCATTAACCGGGGTGATGTAGCAATTTAGGGGAACTCTACAATTGTTGTTCATTCTTAAGCTAGCAGGAACGTAAGGGCTACAGAATTCCATACTTGAAGGGTTGTATTGAGAGTAGCCAGCATACTGTTCGAACTGACTTTCAAGTTATTGATTGTATATCGATTTTTATGAACCCTTTAGTCGGGGAAGAAGTACCAGATTTGAGTGACCTGAAGCCATTGGAGTTGAAATTGAACCTTATTGCTGCTAGTTAGCCATCCCTTGAGCTTTCCTACGTTTTTCCAAAACTCGATTGACCGAAGACATGCTCCTATATCAAAAATATATAAATATGACAATATGATAATTAAATGATATTTTTTGATAATTGTGATAAATAACAGGCAACTGGAGGATCTGCAATAAACTAGAACATTTCCACAAATTAGAACAGTCTAATTCATGGTGAATTAAATGAGGATATGTGATAAATAGCTTAATTGGTATTAAGATATAATTAATTAATTATATCATCCTTGCCTATTCACCTTAAAATTTATAGATATTTGGGCAGGTTTTTTTGACATGAAGGGGTGCTTCAGAATATCATGCATGTCCATACCACATCCGGACGTCTTGTTCAGCATCTAATGCAGAAGGTTCAAACAAGTGTGGCTTAAATATTTGGGATAAACCACCTGCGAATTCACCTAAATATCTATATAAGTACCATCTATAATATCTTTTTTTCGTGATCGTCCTTGGAAAGAATATTTCCAGTTAAAAACTCATAAATCAAAACCCCTAGGTCCCTTACGTCATCTTCCTTCAAAGCATTTTCTATGGCTATATTTGGGTATATCTCAAGAGGAGTCCCGCAATATGTTTAGCGATTTTCATTAGGATTGAACACAGATTATCCAAAATTTTTAAGTTTGGGAACTCCAAAAGATAGGATTACATTCTAAGATTTTAACGCACGATAGATAACATTATGAGAATGTAGTTCAAGCAATCCTTTACAGACACCCTTCATTATTGGGGCTAAATCTTCCTCTTTGAATTTTCCCTTGACCTTAAAGACATCAGTGAGTCGTTGCCCAGAGCAGTACTCCATCACAAGATAAATATTAGATTTATCATGAAAAGCGGCGTAAAGCTGTATGACATTAGGATTTTTGAAGAAAGACTGAATTTTAATTTAACGTTCGATCTCCTCTTTCAAGTTTTCCCGCTTAATTGTCTATTTATTGATAATTTTGATAGCAACAACAATTCCAGTATACGCGTGCCTGTATAAGAAGCATCAATACCGAGCGGTATAAATTTAGCTGTGTTTTCCCTTGCCTATGAGTGCGCCCAATTTAAAATCTTGAATACTGAGTTATCTTCTCCCTTACTGGATTGTGGGCGCAATGGTGGATACTGTTTCCTGAAATAGTTTCTGTCTGATTTCCAGGCAAAGTTGTTTACACTGCTGCGTTTTTTGGTTGATTACACTGATTTTTTATGAGCTCTTAGACATTAGCAAACAGCTTCTTTCTTCTCTGAATGAAGCCTGTTTACCTATTTATAACCCATTTTATTTGGTTTTGTCCATCCTCTCCCGATATTTTTCCATGAGATGCGGGGGTGATACTAATTGCCTAAGCTTGTTCTTACTTTTAATCCTCATAAAGTTACACGAACGGGCAAATTTATTTTATGATGAGTATTTATTCTCAGTATCCACAATCGACTTTTAGGTTCCAGACTAGTTTAATTTGCAATGAGGACACTCAAATTTTTGCATGATCCTATGAGGACTTTCACAATTGAGGTCAGTAGTTGATTCCTTGTTTGAGGGCAAAGAGGAATAGTTGAAATGACCATTTTATCCTCTGATTAAAAGCTAAAAAGGTTGCAATTTGGCAATTTAGTTTTCTGAATTGGGTTTGCGTTCGATAAAAGTGGAGTATTTCATTTTTTGCAAATTATTTGGATCCCTAGGCATTGTTATTATTCAGTAAATATTATATACCTCATGAGCTCATAAATTTAGAAATATCAATAATTATATTTACAAATTTAATAAAGTTTCTCTCCGATCAGATTCAATCTCGCCTCATTGCTTGTGAAATTCAACCTCAATGACTTCGCCACTCGCTGAATCGTCGCTGTTTACCGACTACAAAGAAATATCAGACTCATTAATCATCTTCTTTAAGTTTGATTTTAAATTCTGCTTTATTTTTAATTAATCCTCCTTGTCTCCATTCATCCTCACAAGCTTGGGTAGCTTTACTGATTGCGGCTATCTTGTTGTTGCTCGCCTCAACCCAACCTTTGCTTGCTTCGGAGTTCTAAAATCTCTGTATGAGTTTTAATCACTGGGCTCTTCTTATTGAATTTAGATCAAGGATTGCTCGGTTCTAGGGTTGTTTCTATGGTTGTAGTTACTTTTAGCATATCTTTGATTGTCCTAATAGAACTTGTGTTCTCGGCCGTAGTTGATGGTTGCTGGCCGATTGGGAGCCAGAAATGGTTGTATCTTAGTCTTTTTCAATAATTCCTAAAGATAACCCTTGTAATTTTTCCAATTGTCCAGATTGTTTTCTTCGTCAAAGTATAGCTGCTCATATTTGTCGTGATATTTTCTATACAAGTGGTCATCAATTTCTATCTAATTAGTGGCTTTGAGTCTAAGTCCCTCAACAATATAGTTCTGCTCCTCAATTGCACTGTCTAATGATTCCAGACGCTAGTTGAATGTCATCAAATTTGTTCTAAGGAGTGCCATTGTGCTAATTTTTTATTTTAGATACGACTAGGTATCTTTATCGCTGTAATCTCTCTTATCCCTCAGCTTCTACAATATCTTAGCTAACTGCCGGTATCTTTCCTCCCTTGCCTTAAACTCATAATAAATCTTTTCTTCCTCTTCCACCTTGCTGATTTCGTCCATCAATCCCATTTCTATTTCCTGCAGCTGCAAATAGCAATTTTTTTGTTCATAACTCTTTTCAGTAAGTTCCTGCAGTCTGTTTTTTTGATTGTCGACAGCGGTGGTTTCCTCTGAAATTTTATCGCGGTACTCCTCCCTCTTGCTTTTTCTCTTTTCTACCTTGCTAATTTCAATTTCAATCTATTTTATTTCCTAGTCACACTCCTATTTTTACTTGAGTTTTTTACTTTTTTATAGTTTGCAGATTTAGATGTGTTCATCCACTGTCTGCATGCCTATTTTCAGTTTTCTTCGTATCTTGTTGAACTTTTGATCATCGATGTCAAACTATTCCTGGAGCAGGTGGCAGCATCTGAGATAGGCTTCGTCATCGTCTATATCAACGTTGAATTTCCTTGCTCTTGAAATCTAATCTTCTGCTGATTTGGTCAGCTTATTCCAGGTTTACTCGATTTATTCAATTTCCTGTATGATGTCCAACAGGTATTCGCCTTTGGTATTATGTTTTTTTTTTATTCCCCCAGCATATCCGTAAGAGGACGCTCTCGTTTTTTGTGCTCACTCTTCAAGAGTGGACGATTGATGTACATTTAATAATGTTTATTGTTATAAGTTATAAGTAAGTTATAGTGTGATATTTGGCCTTCAATCATTGATAAGATACATTCATCATTATTGGAGAACGTTGTCTATTTGAGTCAGGAAATCTTTTACCATCTCTGAAGTGCTTAAATTACCAGCGATGTAAATCACTTCATTGAGTTGGTCAATACTAATTTCTCCATTCTGATAAGTTTTCTCAAGTAAGATCAGTAGCTAAGTGATATTTCCAAGACCGATGAGATTTAGGAGAGTGTTGAATTTTATGGACGTGAAAGAATTTACTATGGGGATCATGTTGCGAGAAAAAGTGGCCTGATTGATTCTGCTGATTCCCTCATTATCACGCACTTTTAGCACCTTTGGCAACAGTTACTAGACAGCCTTTACCTATTCGGCGTTGATTATGTCCTGCCTATACATCTTGGTAACAAGCCCATAGAGTTTGCTTTTCTTGGCAGTGTCATTCAAGCACAGTGAGCAAACCACCTTATGCTCCTCAGGACCAATATCTGCGACGAATATAAAGGCAATAGCCTTGTTGATAAGTTGAATTTTATGCTATTCGTTCTTAACAAAGGCTTACATACGCGCTGCTGCCAAGCACTGCGCACTGGCTTTGATATAGTCACCTTTTAAAAAATTATTGCCTGCATTTACAATTTCAATTCTAGCACGATGAGTGTTGCTCATTCTCTGGAAATCAGTCATATCGCTGAGATGGCGATCTATTGTGTTGGTGCGATACAGGTCCTAAGACTCGATTATTCCCTCACATATTTTGAGGCGTGCTTCCTTAATTAAATACAGACTACATTTTTGAACTAAAGATTTGATAAGTCAGCCACGTTTATTTATAGTAATGGCTTCAGGAATTATCGCTTGAGCTTTCTCAGACATTCCGATTGCAAAATCTGCATTATTGAAAGTGCACTCTAAGCATTGCGTAAAACTGGAAATCTCGTCCTCTCTCCTTGAGGGCTTCCGCCACACGGTCAGGGTCGGACTCGAATATTTGAGTAATTTCTGGTAAGGAATTGGGGCATTGTTTTTGTATTTCTAAATGGTTGGGAGGAATACCACTTATTATGACTTCGACTTTGGGCATGCAATAAGATATTTTATCGATTACAAGAGGGAAGACATTATATATTTTGGAGATAAAGTCGATAGACATTACAAAATAAATTCTGTTTCGATTGTCCAAGCAGATTAAGCAATTATGTAGTTTACCATTTACGGCGACAATTAAGAGGCGAAGTAAAATTGTTATAATAAAAAGTTACCAATCTTCTTTAATCATGAAACAATACTAACTGGCGGAAGAACAGCTCGATAAATACTGTTCTATATCGACATTCGTCCTCAAGACCTTTAATATTCTAAACGTATCTCTTCCATGAAAAAGGATCCGTAAAACGCATCGTGTATTGCCTGGTGTGACGATGGCAAAAGTTTTACAATAAAAAACATCGCTTTATTGACTCAAAAAGTGTTGCCTCAGTACTTTCGCCACCATAAATACGAATCCTTCATTCGTCAGGTACCTTTTTCATCATTCAGCTCAACATGTATAATTTCGGCAAACTTAAAAATAGCCTAGATCACAGCTTTAGTAACAAGTACTTCATCAGAGAAAGGGAAGATTTGCTAAAATTTATTAAGAGAAAACCAGAGAAAAAGAATAGAAGAGAAAGTTTAGTGGAACTGGCTATGGAAGGCGAAAAGGAAAATTCTAATAAGTTGCCATCCTTGAAGGAAATCCTCACTATTGAAGTTCCTGAACCCGAAGGCATCGTCAAGGAGATTTGTGAAGATAAAATGGAGCAAGAACATGTTATAATTCCTAAAGTGCGGAAAGTGAATTTTAGTGACACCGTGAAAGACTCCAGCGATGAGAACTACTCGACGCTGATAGAAGCAAGCAACAAATGGATAAACAGCAAATAGGATAATTGCTGGAGCAACATAAAGTCTTTTAAATCTTTTAAATCGTTCAAGATTACCCTAAAAATTCTAGAATACAACTCCTAAAACTAAGAGTAGAATCTGGTGCTGCGTGAGAGGGGTGGTAAGCGTCAACCCAGCATCATGCTGCACGCGGACTTGAACGACTTCCCTAGTCTTTAATAGTGATAACTTTAATACTGTTGATGGTTTATATCATAGGGCTATTCGATAAGATATACTGGATATTTATTCACTATATAATAAATAATTATTGATCGTCGGATGGAACCAGAGGAGAAAGTCAGAGGAAAACCCATAGCCAATTATGTTAACGAAATATTTCCGGCGGAGGACTTTGATTAGAAGTACAAAGTGCGCAAAATTATCGGCAAGGGGTCGTATGGTTATGTCGCAAAAGCAATCAGGAAGGCAGATGGCTCCTATGTAGCCATCAAAAAGATCATCAACCTCTTCCAGTCACTCCCAGAAACAAGACGTATCCTGCGAGAGATCGTTCTGCTCAAAAATTGCAAACATCCAAACATCGTGAAGATGATTGAGGTGGTCATTCCGAAGAGTCAGACGATCGACAGCTTCAGCCACATCTATCTCATTACTTAATTCTGTGACAGCGATCTGCAGAAGGTGTTTAAGAGCGATAACATCTTCTTTGAACTTGACGATGTCCGATTCATTCTCTATCAAATGTTGTGTGGGTAATTGATTTTGGATGCAGAATTAAGTATCTACACTCAGCAAACGTAGTCCATCGCGACCTCAAGCCAGCTAATGTATTGATTAATGGTCAGGGGCTTATCATTAAGATTTGTGATTTCGGACTAGCACGCATTATAGAGGAGGGTCATCAGGAGGAGAAATAGGAGAGTGAGGATTAGAAAGAGGAGGAGACTGTAGAATATACCAAGCACAATCCTAATGCTAACCTAGAGAAAGGTTAAAAATAAAAACTGCCTTAAGAGGGCAAACAAAAGAAGAAAGGTTTGGTACGATCTTATACAAAGAAAGTGGACCAAAAGGATGAAGGAATTTCTCATGCATCAAAAATAAAGAGAGTTGAATCTCTGCACAATCCCCTTGCTAAGCTCACTCTAAGGGTTACAACACGATGGTATAGAGCCCCTGAGGTGATATTGCTCTAAAAAGGCTATAGTAAACCGATAGACGTATGGTCAGTTGGCTGCATTTTTGGAGAGCTGATAAAGATGCAAAAGACCGTGTGCTCTGATTCTCTTCATCGTTTTCCCCTCTTCCCTGGTAAATATTGCTACCCTGTATCTCCAAACACCCTGCAAGTAATCTACAAAAGTATAGTATATCTAATGCAGATGGCTACCCACAGGGAAGAAATGACCAGCTCGCAATGATCTTGTCTACTCTTGGCAAACCTACTCCTCAAGAAATGGAGTTTTTATCCGACGAAAATGCCAAGCAATATCTTCGTAGTTTGTAACTTCGCCAGAAAAAGGGGTTTGAGGAAATGTTTCCACAGATGCCACACCCTGTTGTTGACATTCTCAATCGCACCATGACCTTCGACCCTCGTACGAGGTCCACTGTAGATGAGGTGCTCTAACACTAATTTTTTAGCGAGTGCCGTCGCAAGGAATTAGAATATACTCGACCACCGATTGAGATGTAGTTCGAAATAGATGAGGAAAGCCTAACTCTGGAGAAGCTGAAGGAGTCGTTCAAGAAAGAGTTGATTGAGTATTACCCTTCGAAATGATGTGATCATCCAACATTATTGGCTATATGTTATACAGAGTATGTCTGATACAAGTTTTAATCCGAATAATATATCGTTACTGATGAATTAAAGTCGCCTTGATAGCAGCATCAATCGTTATGCCCGCAAACGCAACAGTTATGATCTAATAAAGAGCGGCAACAGCCTTAGGAACCCCAAAAAATCACTGCCCGAGGTATTCATAGATTTGAATAATCACAGCAGAAAGGGCAAACTCACAATCTAAGATAAGCAAAACAAATACTCCAAACATATCGAAAATAAACACGAAGATATATCTCATTTTAACGACGGGAAGAAAACCAAATTCAAAAAAGATAATTTGGTGCTTAAAAATATGTACAATACTTAAGTCATCGGGAAAAATGAGGATAAAAATGTATTGAATTAGTACAGGGACGAAATAGAGCTACTTAAATTGGATAACGAACGCCTAAGGGAGGAGAATGATAAGATGCGTGCCAAGGAGAAATACTATAATCGCCGCATATCCGAAATTTAAAGCCAGCAAAAATAACAAGAGGCAGAATTCTATGCAATACAGCACAAACTGTAAACTAAGCTATAAGAGTACTCTCAAAGGATAAAAACCCTTTACGAGGAGTTGATAAAAGCAAAAAGGGGCAGCGCTCGAGGGGAAAACGACTATATCAAGCACGAGCCTGATTATGGTGAGCCTGTGGTCTTTTCAACCCTCGGAAGCGAGAACAATAGGCACAGAACAAAAGGAGAAATACACAGCTATAGGAATCGATAGCCAAGATATGAAGTTGTGTAGAACTAAGCAGATAAATACAAAAGACTGACTTCTCCCTCTTCTCATTCCAGGGGCAAAACAGACAAAATAAGCAAGTGGCAGGAAGAACAAAAATAAAATTTAAGGAGATACGAACAACGAGGCGAATAGGCATACTACCGCATCGGAAAGATCACGAATCAAGATTTCAGAGATTCTTCTGAGCAATAAGACTAGTGATTATAACTTTTTCCATAGTAAATATATATCTGCATTCAACAAGTGAAGAAATTGTTTGTGTTATGCACTAAAATTCAAGAAGATCAGCTTTCGTCTTCCTCATCCAACTCGAAGGAAGACTCTTCTTTATTTTCGTTGAAGGAGTCCCTACCTTTGTCCTGCCCGAAGGCTGGCTTGTTTTTGTTCTCGCCCGACAGCTTCTATCGAACGTATGCTTGCAGCTTGCGGATGACAAAGGGATCGAGTTCCTTGAGGTCAAACTCTCCAATCATCTTTACTTTGCCCTCATTGACTATGTCGAGGATACCTTTCATGTACTCTTTGGGCAATCTCTTAATGTTCAATCCTAATTCTTTTTTCTCAGCCATAGAAATGCTCGGGGCCATCGGTTGTGAGTAGCTCTCCTCTTTCTTCTTCTCAACCTTTTTATGTTCTGCAACTGATTTCTCACGATAGATATCACTCTGTATTTCTGTTTGACTGTACCCTCGTTGCAAATCCGCAGGTTCAGCAGTTATCTTGCGGTAGTAAGCTTCGAATTCTGCTGTAATTTTGGTAAACTAGATATTGCTTGAGTTGAATGTGTAGCTGTTTGTGATGATCTTAGATACGTCAGCATGGAATTGAGTTGGGGTGATATACTGGTTGGTGCGCAGATTGTTCTTAATAGTGGACAGATCCATTGGCTATTTAACTATCTCTGTATAGTGTGGAATGCCAAGAGCTATGGGATCTACAGGTTCACGGAAAGGCCATGAAGTTTTACTATTATTTAGTAAGGTTAAGATACGAATACAAGGACGTAGATTTTAGCTGACATTTTCGTAGGAATTGCGTCTATCGACCTCCTTTTGTGTGGTATATTTTTCATAAACTGCATTTTATATTTCCTCATTAAATTTGTTACTATTATTCCTGTTTGATCGATTGGAGTTCATTTTAGTTGGAGCTGCAGCCTTTATTTCTTCCTAAATTATGGAAGAGGATACTTTGCTACCTTTCTTCTTACTCTAAGCTTGTATCTTTGGCTCCTCTTTTTGAATTTTCTGCGTGGAAACGGCTCTTTTTAGTGGTCTAGACTCCGCCTGGAAAGAATAAAAGGGTGGGAGTAGTCGTGTGAGGTAGTTGGCCTGCTGTGAGTCTAGTTCAATGTGGTATGTTTGAGTGTTATCAGAAGATGGATTGTTTAGATTATTAATAAAGGAGGTGCTGGAAGGATCGACCTGTGGGTCCTGCTGCATTGCTTCCGCTTGTTTTAATTATTATTAAGGCCTTAATTTTTTTTTCCGCATTTATATAGTGGCATTATCAACTCATACCACCAACGACATTGAAATTCCTATGCTCAATACCAAGAAGCTCATTTTTATAGTCCAGTCACTTACATTTGCTATGCGAGTTGCGTCTCGTCGGGAGCTTCTACTTCCTTTAACTTCTTTTTCCCTCCATTTCGTAAATTAAAATTCATTTCAGCCATCAACTTCAGATACGCTTTCCCTAAAATCGCATATTTTTGAGGCCGACACTGGTCTAGCCCGTAGAGTTGATTTGCAAGCTTTCTCTTAGTTTTGATATATTTTGGGGTCAGAGTTGGTGAGCGGGAGGTAATGTCATAGAATTAACCGAAAGTGTGTCCATTTTGATTTTACTGTCGCGTTTGTAATAAAAACTGAATTAAAATCATAGTCAAATACAAATTTCGATAGTTTGAGATATCAATGACTAACCCTCGTTCAAAATTTATTGTTATATACTCTTTTAAAATAATAATCAATGCGCCTCATTTCATGCTGCCCCACAATCACACCTGCTTTGGAGGAGATGTGCTCGTAACAAGAATTTCGTTAATTGATTTTACTAATTTATGTGTTAATAAAAGTGATGAAAAATTATCATTTGACATGGATCGAAGCCTCTCTCCAAGACCTTAAACCGAGCTTACTTCCAAGCTTGGGCAAGCAAATTACCTCCCTTTTAACCTATTTTAACTTTTTAAATATAATGAAACTCAAAGGGTTTTTATGAATGATCTTACTGTCAAACTCACTCAAATATTATCAAAGCATCAGTGTGGGAGCAGCTGACTCATATTCCGGATGAGATTGGTATCCATACCTAAATTTATGACTTTTTCTTCGAGTTCAGTCCGTCGCTTCATCATGCGGACAGCCTCCTTCATGCTGTCCTCTAATTCACGATACTTTCTGATGAGTTCGGTGATCTGCTCGCATTGACTTGCAATTATCTTTTTCAGCTCCTCCTTTTAGTCCTCCACCCGCCTCATCTTTTACTAATAGAATTTTTTGAATTAGGAAAGGTGGCTTTCAGCTATTGAGTGATACTCATTCCTAGCTTCTTCCTGATTAATATGATTCTCCATTTGACAGCGCTCATATTCAGCCTGCATTTCCTTGATCCTTGACTCTAATCCAGCCACCTTATCCTTCAAGATCAAAATTTCTTCCAATTTGCTGTTCCTGTCCTCCCTGAGTTCCTCAATTACCTTGAGTTCTCCTTCTATTTACGGATCTATTCTTTGAATGTTTTTAATATCAGCTTTAAGCTTGCTGATTTAATTGTTTTTTTCATTACGAATCTCTTCAATGGTGGCTTATAGCTCCTTTTTTTCTTTGGCAAAACTTACTATCTTATTACTGAGACGTTCAAGTTCATTGTTGGCAGTAATAATTTTTTCCTCAACAGCTTTTTCTGCATTTTAATTTTCTCTAGTCTGTAAATCCATTAACTGCCTTAGTTTTCTTAACTCTTCCTCTAAGAACTTATTGTTATTGGATTTGACTTCTGCCTCCTTCATAAAGGAACGACTGGTCATCAACATTAAACTTTTTTAGTTTTCCATCTTCTCCTTAAAATCACTCTCCATATTGCTCATTCCCATTCTGATTTTAAGCATCTTTGCGCTTGATTACGATTGAGAAATATCAAACTTTTTCTTCATCTCATACTTCTCAGCACTGGAAAGATGCAGCATCTCTCTCAATTGAGAATTATTTTCTTCCAGTCTGCTCACATTTTCTAGAGCGTTGCTAACTTTCAACTAATAAATCTACTTCAGTTGTTTGACATCATTCTCATGCAGTAACGCTATTTTCACTTTTAATAGCTAGATGTCTTGAAGAAAATGTTCGCTTTGCTGTTTTAGTCTGCTCTTTAGATGAGAATTTTATTCGATAATGGTCTGCTGCTCAATTTTATGAGAGAGAGTCAAGGATTCCATTTGCTTGCGGAGTTAAATCAGTTCACTATCTTTAGTCCTAATCAACGCAAATAACTTAGTGTATTCACTATTGAATAGTAGCTGCATATCAGCCCAATTCTTTTCACCAGCTTCACTTGCCTCACAAATAATTTTATTAAGATTGCTTCTCAGATTCTAATACTTTTAGTATTGCTAAGTGAGCCTACGTTCGTATCGCTGTTATATTTCTTCTTTCTCTAACTCTAAATTCTCAATCATTTTGATTTTACCTTTTTCCTCCTGCTCACATGCTTCTTTTAGTCTTTGGAGTTCCATCTCCCTTTTCTCCAAATTTTTACAAACGTTGTTCAATTCTCTATCGCAGGCGTACCTTAATTAGCTGATTTCGTTGTCTCTTTCTGATTCGATGCTCCGGATCATAAGATTGCTGCCTTGCTTTAGTTCTAAAATCTCCGCATTTTTTTTCTAAATTAAATTTCTGACTTCCTATTTCAAATTATTCTTCTCATTCTCAAAGTATTATTTTTCGCGATTATATTGCAATTCCAACTTCTTACACTCCTCAGACTTATCCTGCAGCTGTTCTTTCATTTTACGAATCTGTAGTTCGAATACTTCCGCTTGACTGTACTGGGAATGTTTCAGGTTAGATAACTGCATGTAGGTATTTGTTTCGTGCTCCTATTTTTGACGTTGCAGTTCTATCTTACGAAGACGCTAGGATTCGAATAGCATGCCTTACAGTTTTGATATTTCATGCAACAAGGCTTAAACTTATGCGTTATGCTCCAGAATTATGTGATCCAGATCGGTGGAGGTAAATGCACTATATTCGGGCGAACGTGAGTAGCTTAGTCTTTATCTTTATTGTGAATTTTTAAGCTTCTAAACATTATTGAGTAACTCTCTGCAGATATTTTATTTTTAATGAGAGTCATCTCTGCCCATATACTTCTATTTGTCAGGGCTATTCCTAAGATAATTGATGTCGCCTGATGTATTAGCGAAAGCAAAGGATTTGTTATTGGATTATTTGTAGGCTGTTTCGGGCTGAGTTTTTAATTTGTTTGCTGAAAGGATCATTTTATTTATAAATCTTATTAGTAACGAATATAATCAAAATTCATGGGGTCAGCCATACATTATCAGTAAGAGATAAAAATTGATTTGGAATGATTATCTTCTGATTTAGATTAATATTACATTATATAGCTGAAATCAGGCACAAATTGCATTTAGAATACTTACTTGTTTTTTAAGAAGTAGGACAATTTTGGTAAATAAACCCCCAGTCAATGTATCTGTTTGAAAGGATAGGCATAATATATTTCATTACCTTGTAATTGATAATCATGTCCATGAATGATTTCTAAATTCTAGCCAAATTGGGCGAGGGGGCTTACTCGAGTGTATACAAAGTTAAACGACTGGTGGACGAGTCCATCTACGCACTTAAAAAGGTTAAACTGATCAATTTATCCAATCGTGAGATTCACAATGCCGTCAACTAAGTGCGTATTTTGGCCTCTATTCGCCACCCAAATATCATAGGCTATAAATAAGCCTTTTATGACTCCGCCACAAAATCTTTATGGTATAATTAAGCTAAATAAGCATCGTGATGGAGTACGCTGATGGAGGAGACCTTTTGCAGAAGATTTTCGAGTATAAGAAAAAAGGATGTCAATTCAAAGAGGAGGAGATTTGGGATATTTTTGTTCAAATTGTCAAGGGGCTAACAACTCTGCATGAGCTTAAAATCCTACATAGGGATATAAAGGTAAATAAAAATATAGGTAGAGTGCTAATGTTTTTCTGACCAAAAATGGAATCGCTAAACTTGGAGATATGAACGTCTCGAAAGTAGTCAGGAAAGATGCCATGTGCTAAACTCAAACTGGCACCCCTTATTATGCAAGTCCTGAAGTTTGGCATGACCAACCCTATGATGCCAAATCCGATATATGGTCTCTAGGATGCGTCCTTTATGAATTCATAAATCTTAAACCGCCATTCAGGGCTCGGGATATGGAAGGATTGTATAAGAAGGTCACTAGGGGATACTACTCTCGCATTAACAAAATATACTCAGATGACCTGTCGAATTTACTAAAGAATTTAATCAAGGTAAATCCGAATGAGCGTATGACTTGTCGTAAGATATCATTAATTCAGAATAAATTCTTGAACTACCATCCGTGAACAAGAAACAGAAGAAGGTTCGCTAACTTTAACTATAAGAGAAGTCCATATTACTAAAAACTATTAAATTGACTAAAAACATCAATTATCTCACATAAAAATTGCCAAAGCCCAACTATTCACCATTGCGCATTAGGTCTATTGAACGGAATAAAAGCACTTTTGAACCAAAGAGGAAGAGCCCCTATGATCTACAATTAAGCCTGCCACCCATTAAATCAGCAAGGAGGGGAGTTGAATCGAACATCCTTCAAAAAATTAAATCTGAAAGAATGTCGCCAAAAAAGCGGCATGAAAGTTTGCCTAAAATTGTGTCAAATCGTTATAAATCAAAAGATATAAAATTAGGTGTTTTATGATTTTTATTATAGTTTCCTTCTCTCAATTATTGAATAATATTAATTGTTTAAGATATCCAAAATGAAACATTCATCAATATTTTTATAGTCTTACGACGCGAATTGGTCGGTAGAGTGTCTTAAATCATACAATAGTGCAAATCTTGAAAGATATGAGTTGAAATCAGTTTGAAAATACATCCAACAAATCAACAATTTATGATTTGGAAATCAATTGCATTTTCATACTACGTCTAAGGCATAGGGAAGCTGAATAAGAGTTGTGAGCTTGCCATTGAAAATTGAATGCTTTTTTACATATTTTGGAAAGTTAATAGCTAAGATATTTTGTAGTATGGAAGTTATAATAAATGAAGCATGACGACATAAAGTCAAAATGTATTATTATCTTTGAGTCATTCAATTTAAGCCAAACAAAGTGTATTTGCATCTTAATTGTTTTGAAAAATTACTAATTTCGGGGCAATAAGTTCAAAATACATTTAATTATTATAAAAAGCTTTTAGTTGAAGTTGTATATTATCTTGATTCTGGAAGAAATGATAGGAAAGACATTTTAGGTCCAACTATTATTTTTTCATTTCAACTTAATTACAAATATCTTAAAAATATTCAATTATTAGCTGGGTGAAATATCTGCACTCAAAATTAAGCATCAATCAAAACAAGAACATCATTCATTTGAATCTTTATTGTTCCCATTTATTCAGGAAAGATCTTTAATTTTTTTTCAATTTAAATAGAGAAAAATGAATCAGAATATATAGAATATTTTCTAATTTTTTTTCCATTTTTTCTTCTTTTCTTTGATAATACATGCAGATATGCTGGTATTGATCCACGTGAGTATTGCCTTTTTTTAACTTTAACGATAGGTTAATCCATCCGTGTCTATTCATGGATCTTTGATAAAATAGCAAATGGAATTATTTTTTCTAAATTGACGCTCTAATTAGCAGTTATGAAGTGGAAATGATGTTAACTTGTATTTCAGAATGGGAGATATTATTACTATCACCCTGATAGGCTTAAAATTTATTAGGACAGCCTTACGATAAAATTAGTTCATATTGAATTAGAAACTTGCTATTAAACGTCTATTTAGATAAATTTCAAAGGATTAAAGATTTCTAACGATAAAATTATGAGAATTAAAATACAGTGTCGATTATCTGCTAATTATATTTATAATTTATGTTTATTATGATCAAAGAAGGGATTTCTAAATTTTCATAGACTTGCTCACCATCTCCGCAAGAAAGAGAAATAAAAGAACATTAGTCTCTACTTACTTAACTTGCTCAAGCATTTACTTCAGTCGCCCTGATCAAAACGTATCAAAATTATCTAGATTAAACTCTAAAATTTTCTATGTAGTTGCTAAGAAAAGTCGACAGCAGCCCAGGAAATTAAAGAAGAATGAGCAATTCATCTTCTTAATCACTGGAAATAAGTTTTCCTTCATGATGCTTTTCATTTTTAAGCATTAATATTTCATAGCGGTCAAAGCACAAAGAACAATTGAAAAAGGATGAAATGAAGATAGTACTAGAATAGAAAATAAAGAAATTTGTCGATTGAATCAAAAAATCATTGTTTTAAACAAATTCATTGGTGTTCAATAAAATTGAAGTGGTTAGTTGTACAAAATGTTATTTGTAAAGATCCAAAAGATGCAAGAAATTAAAAATTCTGATACGAAAACCTTTTGGAATATTTTTCTTTTTTGTGGGAAAAAAGCATATGATGATTGCATAGATATCAGGTTGAATCCATCTATTGTTCTCATAGAAGATAATTCATTCAATTAAGCAAAATAATTTTCAATTTCTTTCTCGCAACTGCCACTTCCCAATTAAAAAATTGTATATATTCAAAGCATAAAAACTCAAGGTGGATAATTTTAGACTGGAATAAGAAATTATAGAAATATTTAAGTAGATTTCATTAAGTTTTTCATAGGAAAGTCTTAACCTCCTTTTTTGCTCTTATAATACAAGTGGTTTTTGTAAAAAATAAAAAACCCTCATTTTGAATATTAGAATAGTACGGATTCAAAGGAAGAAACTCCCTGTTACAATTAAAAAAATGTGAGGAGCCCCAAAATCATAATTTCGTCTGGCAAGAAAATAGCAAAATTCAAACTTTTTTTTAAAATCATATTTGGATTATGAATGGTTAAGCTTTTACGACCATATTCCAAATTTTTGCTAAAAAAAGCACTGAAACCTTCTGAATTGGCTTGCATATCCCTCTAATTCTACAATCCAATTGATTTGACCATTTTCAAAAATTAAAGTCAAGAAGGTTAATCAAATGATGATGACTCTTTAATGAAAAGGGTCGAAATGTAAAAGAAATTAAATAAAGTTTATTCTTGGTCAACAAATTAATCTGCAATAGCCATTGGAAATTCATTTAAAATCACGTTTTATTTATAATTAATTTGATGAACGTAGCAGAGCAAATAAACTAAAACTGCATAGAAGGAGCAGAGACAGGGAGAAGATATGCTGTAATCGACTATTCAGTAAGAATTTCTTTATTTTAAGACCAGAGTAAACTTGATTAAGCGAGTGATCAACGATGACTGGACTGTGGCTCAAGCATGCCGAAAATATAACATCAACATGACCACTGGATGCCTGATTGTGAGAAATTATCGGGAGACGGGTCACATTTTTCAAAAACCAGGAAAGGGAGGACCAACAGACGACTTAATTTTAGATGTGGTGCCATAGAAAAAACTCAAGAGTCAATCCAGAAAGGGGAGAGATCAAAAAAAGATCAAAAAAATTGAGCCTAGTCTCGTTCAGACCAACAAAACAATTCCTTCAGAACCTCAAATAAAAGTGGAAAATTTAGAAAACATGGAAATTAGGTATCTGGAGTCTGCTCCGGCTGCAAGTCTAATTCCAACCTAAACTCCCTTTTTCTTTCCATCAGTCATTTAACTGAGCTATCCAGTGTGTTATATTCCCGATTGGAATATATATTGGCCATGATTCGCCCTATTCTTAGGATTGTATTTAAATATTTTTCAATTTATTGTTAACAATTAAATATAATCAGCTTTGAAGGATACAAATAAGAATTTACTACATAGCAGCACTGTTCTAATTTTAAACAAATATGAAGCCAAAAACTCAAGTTATTTTGCGATTCAAAAGCTGAATAAAAAAAAGATAAAGATTTATAAAAATTAATTTAAATTGCGATCAAAGATTGCCCTTGCGATATAATTTTAATTGGAGATAAGTAGAAGAAATCATAATTAATTCATAATTGGGTGGAGATCACTATTAATGAAATGTAATTGATTTGGCTACGGCAAAATAAAAAGATAATTGCGAGCATAAAAAAAGGAATAATTACATCAAAGAACAAATATTAGTGATCCTACAAATAGAATTTGAAGTGATCTTAATAATATTCACCATAAATAATCGAATAAATTAGAACATAGTTCATTAAATTACTAACAACCCCTTGAGCCGTTAATTAATTTATTGCTCAAGGTTTATACCTCAGTTGGAATCAGGAAGTCATTTTGTCGTTTACAATTCTTATGTTTTAGCAACATTTACTTGCTAAATCAATAAATATGCATGGATCAAATCATTGTGGAAAAAATGTTCATATTATTTCAGATCAAACAAAAATTGGATATAAATTTCTATAAAATTTTGTATAGCTCATTTCCGAGCCCTTTCTTTGATGGTATTTGTCTTACTGTTATTTATTTTTCTAAAAACTGAACTGCATCAAAAGATGTGAGTTGAATTTTGGTTAGGAACAAGGTGTACAATATTCGTTTGGCCATACTATATCTACTAAATATTTTAATATTTTGGTATTGATCTCAAATGCATTTTATCAAATGATTTATTGACTATCGAAAATCACTCAAACTGATTAAAAAACAAATATTTTTTTGCTAATTTAGAAGGGGTTGACTTTTTAAGCATGTATGCATGGTTATCAATTGAAATGTCAATAGATTTCAAAAAGAATTGAACGTTCAATGATAAATTCCAAGCAAAATTTAAATTGTTCAATATAAATTAAGTTATGGAAGGAAGAAAAACTTTAAGAAACAGGTAATAAAATGAGCAACTTGAGGATGATCCATTCCTCATAGGCATGGTCAATCTCCAACAAAAAATGTCAGGGAAGAAGTCAACTTCAACTTGGAAGAGATCCATCCACCATATCAAAGAATACAGCACCCTTTATTTTTTGCTACTATCCATTGCCTTTGTGGGGTTTCTGATTTGTGAAATGAAGTACAAACATCATATGGAGGAGGATAATAGAAATTATTTTGTTTAACATTTTGATAACGGTATTCCGCAATAGAATATCGCCAAGGAAGAACAAAAAAAATTAGAGTCAGTCTCTATTGACTCACTGAACAAACAAGATAATAAAATACTGCCACCTGATCACAATCAAGTAGGAAAAGAACTACTATCGACTGATAAATAAGCAAAACCGAAAGAACTTGAATCATCATCAGTAAGTTAAAAAACCACAGATGAGGGTGAAAAATAGGGGAATAAATAGATCAAATAAAATTAAGATGATAAAACAAGTAAACAGTAACAAGATGCTAAAGAGTCTTAAGAAAAATAAAAAAAGTAAAATAATGCCGCGGGAGATTTAACATCATCAAAGACTGAAGAAAAATAATTAAAGGTAAAAAATGAGTAAATAAAGTCAATAGAAGTTGAGGCATCTAAAAAGTAATAACCAAAAGAAGAAAAACTCCCAGTCTCAGATGAAAAACCGAAACAGGAAGATGTGAAGATACCCTAAGCCAAAGTCGTAGATATTACTGACCCAAAATCTTAATATTGGCCAAAAGCAAAAGGAAAATATTGGCCAAAAGCCCTCATTACTCTTGA
>Ga0302185_10000284_pt1 | contig 40265 bp, 29 predicted proteins | sample II_Bog_E1_1_FD_200231 | JGI IMG/M metagenome (GOLD analysis project Ga0302185, IMG submission 200231) | Peat permafrost microbial communities from Stordalen Mire near Abisko, Sweden - II_Bog_E1_2 | ecosystem: Environmental > Terrestrial > Soil > Wetlands > Peat | place: Sweden: Abisko... | reverse complement strand
TCCCGGTTCTTTTTCTGGAATTGGATTTTGTTCTACAGCTTCTTGTAGAAAATAATCATATGCCAAAGAAAATTTGTGCTGATAATAGTAGCTTAACACCAATTTCTCTTGTTCTATGGCATGTTCCTTCACTTTTTTCATGTCAAGAAGAAGCTGCTTCAAACTTTCTGCCCATTGCTGCTGCGGATTATTTTCATAGATACCGGTCAATTCACGCAAAAGATGGGCACAACACACTGCATGCTCTACATGATTGAAAAACCAATAGGTTTTCCAACAGTCATGTACAATAATCCCATCGTACATTGGCAAAAAATTAGCCTCCTGCATCCCCTCTAGGCCACGCTTCCAGCTTGCTGTTTGATAGGTATATTCCTGATCGGAAGCATTATGAAACCAAGCCAGTTTGCCAGCGGTACGAGCACCACTTTCATCACAATGTACAGGTGTTTGCTTTGCTAGCAAAGCAAGGCGGATACTTTCGACAACGTCTGTTAAGCCTAGGGCAAAGTCATGACTCATTTTGTAAAGGCTGCCGGTGCTGATCGTCAGCCCAGATATAGCACTGATAAGATCATGCGTCCGTTGAATTGAAACGGTTCCCACCGAAGTTAAGGCAACTGCCAAGGCTTTTACACCGTTTCCATATTGTTTTGTAGAGGTAACATTCTCTGGAAATTCACCGGTCAAGACGATATGGTTGAAACGTGTACAAGTTCTTGAAATTTGACGATACTGCCGAACGATAACTATGGTTTTTAAATCGATTTCGTAGCGTGATTCTTTAACAGTGGAGTTACAAAGCTGCGCATTTGGACAATGAAGACATTGTGTCGGCTCACAGTCAATGCGCTCGTCTGGTTGATGCGGCAATTTTAAACCTGCCCCAGAATGTCCTTTTTGCGCACCGGGTTTCCGATTCGATGGCGTGCGCAAACTTTTCGGCTTAGTAAATCCATCGGTAGATGGTGGCTTTGAGCTGTTTTTACTATTTTTCTTTAATCGTTCATTAAGTTCAGCAATGTTTAACGTAAGTGCATGAATCTGTTCCATTTGCTGTTGGATAAGTAGTGTTTGTTGTTGAAGCTGATTGGTTAATAGTTTGATGTGTTCGTTTTGATTTTTAATAATTTCCATAAGATCCATTGGCAACATGAACACATCCTTTCTGTTGTTTGATAGATTTATTATACATGTAAGCAGTTGGATATTCTAGCCATTTACGACCTGCTTTATCCACAGATTTTAAGGTGCAACTGAATAGTTACCTTTTTTCTTTTGTATTTAGTTCTGTTTGGAAAAATAACGATTTTACTTTCGTACAGGCCGGATATATTTCCAAAACCGCTCCGGATTAAATGAAAAGTAAATTATTCTACCGGGGGCAGTATCAAAGCAGTAATCAGTACCTGCAAAATCAAAAGTTGTCATTGCCTTTTCCATCTTTTCTTCTACACTACGATTTTCCTGATCATAATCGAATGGTCCATGTTCAAAAACAATATACTCGGCGGATGGAACATCAATCATAAGCATTTGTTCTGGTAATTCGCCTTTATAATCAGCAGGAAGACGTACACCATAACACTCTGTACGTGGAATACCCCAATCACAGAGTCTGCCGTCTGGATCATTAATGTATGCCATGATCTGACCGCTGCTGCTGTTCGTTTCGCTCCCACCATCGTCATCTAATTTGCCCTTGATACTATCCAGTAAGCCGCAAATTGTTGCGTAGTCCTGTCCCGGAATAAGACTTTGTTTTTGCCAAAAATCCCAATAACCATTACTCTCATAGTTTTTAATGTGCAAAAATTTGTGCGCGGGAATAGTTACAAAATAAATTTTAACATCATCTGTAGATTTCATCATACCAATCTCTCCAAATCCGAAAAAGTAGCGATCAAAAGGGTTTATTTTTGTACGAAGAACGACAGGCTTAGGGCTTTTTCGGTATGCACTTGGAGTTATACCGTAGGTTCCTTTGAAAGCTCTGGTAAAAGCTTCATGTGACGAAAAACCATAATCAAAAGCAATATCCAAAAAGCTTTTTTTACTATCCCTTACCTCTTTTAATGCAAAGGCTAATTTTCTATGCCGCAGATAATCTCTGAATTGCATACCCGAAATTTCTTTGAACTTTCTCGTTGTATAAAATTTGGAATAGCCCAGCCTGCGAGAAAGAAAACGTAGGGTTAAGGCTTCGTCATTATAATTTTTAATACATTTGTCAATTTCATCAACGATTATTTGAATTTGTTTTTGCCACTCATACATTTGTAGATTCACCTCGTTTTGATCACTCTGTATGTATTATAAAGATATACAGAGATTCCTGCTTGATTTTACTTGCTGTTCTTTCATTTTTTTTTGCTTACTTTGACGAATAAAATTAGTTCAAATTGAATGAATGAATAATATTCTTTGAGTCGTCTAATTTTGTGTTGTGGGGAAATGCATGGGAATTTATGATTGTTGATACAGGTGGTAGTTTCCCAAAATTGTAATTCAGAAAAGGAGGCGGGGCAGTATGATACATTTGACACATTTAGATTTAAAAGAAGTATGTGTTTTAAAGTATGATACAAAAGAAGACAATAGAGGTATTGGTTATCGACTTTTTTCAAAAAGACAATTAGAAGAAGTTGGCATTTATACGGAGTTTGTTGAAGAAATTTTAAATTGTCCTTCAAAAAAAGGAACATTATATGGAATTCATTTTCAAAATCATCCCAAAGCGCAAAACAAACTGTTATTCTGTATTAAAGGACGTGGGCTTGACTTTGCAATGGGTTTCTGTTGAATTATCGGCTCAAAATCGAAATCAAATATATATCCCCGCAGGCTTTGGACACGCTTTTCTATCTTTGGAGGATGACACTCAAGTTGTGATGCAAATTGATAATTATTTTGATGCAGCGTTATCAAGGACGGTCACATATGCAGATAGTGACTTTAATATTGCGTTTGATATTTTAAAACCTATTATTTCAGAAGTGATTAAAATAGAAACTGACAATAGTAAGATCAAGTATAGTGCGACACAATATCCTAATGGAACTGTTGTTGAAACGAAAACAACAAAAAATAAGATGATTACACAATCGATATCAAATGAGTATACCCTGTACAAAAGTTTGAATTACTCCATTAGAGAAAAGCAAACTAATCCCAACAAAGACCACGTTACATCTAACTTGATATAAGGTAAATATGTGGGATAGTAATATCTTATGAGATAATATACCAGAGAAAAGTTTTTCGGTTTTTATAGTTTTCTTGAAAAAAATAGAGAAGGTATATGGGGGAGATAAAAAGCAAGTTGTTTCTATTACATGCGGCAATTTTGTAAGCAATAATACGAAAATATCAAAAAGAAACGGTTGAAAAACTCCCACGAAAACGCAGTATTTTCTTTGAAGATTTTTAAAACTGGAAATTAAAAAAGACGATATAGATTAGGCAAGTATAGGTCAAATCTATATCGTAAGTGTCAACTAAACTATCAACTGTATAAGCAATGTGCATCAGGATAAAATACATTCAGTATATCTAAATGCGAGTTTTTTAGATTCTTTTAGCGGCTAAAAAACTCTTAGAGAGCCGAATCCTGGCTGTATAAAAAGATTGAATAAAACCATCTCTGTGCATATAATAGGTAGAGATGGTTTTGTTTTTCTGAAATGAGGTGCAGCTTGAATAAATTTAAAAATTTGACGAATTGGCTGCATGCTAAGGTTGCACAGAAAATGTTATATTCGTTGAAATCAACAATTCTGAGTTTTTACATACCGATTATTATTTTATTTATCTTTATGACGGGCATGGTTTCTTATTGGCTGGCAGCGCAGCAAATTGAGGCCAATGCATATAGTAATGTGCAGACGATTGTTTTTCAAACGGGGAACTATTTGGATAACCGCTTTGCTGCGGTATTGCAGCAGTTGATAGAACTTTCCAATGATCCAGATGTGCTGTCTGTTATAAATAAAGATTCTAAAGATATCAGCCCGGAGGATTACATACGAGTGCAGTCTCATGTCAATACGATTCGATCGATGAATGGGACGATGATTGATTCGATTTATCTTAACTTTCACAATAATAAGTTTACTTTTTTTCGTGGTGATGATCCAAATCTTGTAACACCGTTTAGCTATAAACAATATCGTGATCAATATAAAGACAATCCTTATGATGTATATTGGTGCAATTCGAATCCGGCAGATGTAAACAATGAAGAAAATGTAAGCCTTTTCAAACTTTTTGGCCGTGGAAATGCAAAACTGAATGGGATTATTCTATTTAGCTTTCGGCATGATTTTTTTGAAAAAGTTTTCAGTCGCTCCTTACTGAGTAAAAGTGGTTATTTAGTATTGATCAATAAGGAAGGGATATTGACTTTTAAAAAAATTGATAGTGACTATCAAATGAATTCGAATGTAATTCAAAATTTGCGGCAAACGAAAGAAAAATCCGGTAGAATTGAATTTAAAAATGCACAAGGACAAGATCTGGTCGCCATTTATGAGACGATTCCCACCAATCAGTGGAAGCTGGCAGCTGTTTTTACGCAGGCTGAGATACTGGATAATGTGAAATATATCAAATATATTACCTTATCGATTATTATTTTGTTGATTCTTATTGCTGTAGCTTTGACGAATGTGTTGGCTGTTTATATTACGAAACCGATTTCGTTATTAGCGGATCATATGAAGAGCATAAAAGGCGATAATTTGGAATTTGTTTCGGGTATTCATTCTATTAATGAAATTGGTGTACTGGATCAGGGGGTTCAAGATTTGGTGCAGCGGGTCAAAGTTTTGCTGGAACAGATCAAAACCGAACAGGAAAGTAAAAGACAGTTAGAATTTTCGGTGATGCAGACACAGATCCATCCGCATTTTTTATACAATACCCTTTATTCGATTCAGGGATTATGCGATATGGGGCTAACGGAAGATGCAAGTGCTATGGTAACGGCTTTGGCGAATTTCTTTCGTAGTAGTATCAGCTGTGGTAAAGAAATCATTAGTGTGGAAGAAGAATTATCACATATTCGTAATTATTTATTTATTCAGGAAATGCGTTATGGGGATGTTTTTTCTTATGAAATCAATGTAGATGCTAAGCTTTTTCCCTATAGTATTGTCAAGCTAACGTTGCAGCCTTTGATAGAAAATGCCATTTATCATGGTATTAAACAGAAACGTGGTATTGGCTGGATTAAGGTTACGGGGTATACCAAAAATGGCTTCTTGTATTTTGAGGTAGAGGATAATGGCTTGGGTATGACACCGGATCGTTTGGCAGAAGTACGGGCAGGGCTGGCAGATAAAACATTGGGACGGATTAAAATGGGGTTGGGGGTTCGCAGCGTACACGAAAGAATACAACTTTATTATGGAACCAAGTTTGGCCTTAAAATAGACAGTGAGCTTAATGTCGGGACTGTGATGACCGTTGTGATTCCAATGGAAAGATTGGAGGACAAGTAAAATGCATAGGATTTTGATTATTGATGATGATCGCATTATTCGTCGTGGGCTGGCAAAAATTATTCCCTGGGAGCAGTATGGTTTTCAACTTGTTGGTGAAGCGGCTGATGGCGAGCAAGGGCTGAATTTGATTGAAACAGAATATCCGACGATTGTAATATCGGATATTAAGATGCCGTTTATGGATGGTTTAGAATTGGCGCAAATCGTTAAGGAACGGTATCCACTCATTAAATTAATTCTTTTGACGGGATATACAGATTTTAGTTATGCCCAACAAGCTGTAAAAGCGCATGTTTTTGATTATTTGTTAAAACCAGTCGATAAGGAAAATTTATTGGAAAAAGTACGAAATGCAGCGAGTGAATGGGATGCTGAAAATCGTGTACAGCAAAAAATAAATGCTGCAAATCCATTTTTCCGTCGTGAGTTTTTAAAAAAATTAATGGATGGCAATGGCGAGGAAACAGAACTTCGGCAAGACGCCATGTCATTGGGTATCGATTTAACGGGGCAGACTTTTATTGCTTTTTTGATTAAGATCGATGAATATCATCAAGATTCTATGAAAATGGCAGAATTTATCGAACGGCAGAAAGCTTTTAAGTTTTGTGTAGTCAATATGTGTGAAGAAGTCACGCACAGCCAAAGGACCGGTGGTGTGATTGAACTCGAGCAGGATGAACTAGTGCTGCTATATTCCAGTAATGAAACAGTGCAGGCCGCAGAGAAAAATGGACGTTACTTAGTGGAACAGATACAAAAAATGGTACATACATATTTAAAGACGACCGTAACGATTGTTTTGGGTGGTGTCCATCAAGGCATATTGGGCTTACGGTTATCCTATCAAGAGTCGCGTTCTCTTCTGGATTTTCGTCATTTTATTGGTAAAGACAAAATATATTCTTTGTCGGATATTAAACTGTCTTCTCAGCAAGATATGAGTCTGCAAACGGAAGATAAGGTAAATGAACTTGTTCATGATGTAAAACTTGGCTTAGTACAGGATGCATTAACGGCGATTGATGATTTAGAACATGTGATGATCCAGGAAAAGCAAATGTCACTCTATCATGTTCGTCTTTTATCCGTGTGGCTTGTAATCTCTCTGTTTCGTGGCAGCGCGGAATGGGCATCGGATTGGGAACATGTGCAGCGAAAAAACATGTCTTTGTATTATATCAGGATTAACGAAATGCAAACCATCAGTGAAATATTAAACCTCATTCGCTCGGTGGTTGGTGATTTGGCTGAATTTATGGCTGGCAAGCGGGAGAGCCATCGGGGGGGCGTCATTGGTGAAGCTGTGAAGTACCTGGAAAAACATTATGTAAAACCGGGACTTTCTTTGCAGGAAGTGGCAGGGCATATCCATATTAACCCAGTTTATTTAAGTACCTTATTCAAACAGGAAAAAAAGATTACCTTTTCAGATTTTTTATTGCAGATACGCATGGAAAAAGCAATGGAGCTTTTGCGTAATCAAGATATGAAATGTTATGAAGTAGCAGATATGGTTGGCTATAATACACCAGAATATTTTAGTGTATGTTTTAAAAAGCATATGGGTATTTCACCGATTGAGTTTAAAAACAGGTTATAAAGCATTTTATGCTTTATAACCTGTTTTTATATAATGCCATAAATTTTTATTATCATAAGAATCCTGACTATTAATAATTATCACAATATTTAAAATTAAACAGCAATATCTGAATAAAGTACATAGTTATCTTAATATTTTGAATTCCTTAGAAACATTCTGCGAACTATAATAAAATAAATGCTGGTGATGATACTTTAAAAAGCCTAAAACTACCGTGTGCCATCATACAGTGTTCGATAAAATTTTAAGTAGGGGGAATAGCTAAATCTTGTTCGATAGGGGGGATCTAATGCACTTATTTTTTTATTTTATGTTAACCGATTTACGTTATCGTAATACGGAATAGATTCATTTTGGTAAATTCAGTTCACAATTCTTTAGCTAAAACTATATGCTAATTGCATAAATATGCCATAATATACAGTAATTTTACTATTATTGGGGTTTTTATACATACGCAATGTTGTGGAGTATCCTGTGAATCGTTTGTTTGTAGTGCAACTTAAAAACGATGATTAAGGAAAATAAGAATATAAGGGGATAGAAAAAATGAGAAAAATGTTGATTATGCTTTTGGCGATAATATTAACGCTTAGTTTAAACTGTTCAGTATTTGCCACGAGCTTTTCTGACGTTCCTCCGAATCACTGGGCGTATACATCTGTTCAAAAATTGATAAAAGCAGGTGTTGTAGAGGGCTATGATGCTAAAACATTTGATGGAGAAAAACCGATTACTCGTTATGAGATGGCAGTTATTGTTGGTAAGGCTATGGATAATTATAGTAAAGCTGATGATGCCAATAAGACGGAAATTCTCAAATTAATTACTGAATTTTCTAAGGAATTAGATACTTTAGGCGTTAAAGTATCTAATTTAGAAAAAAAATCAAAGTTTGATCTTACTGGAGATTGGCAATTTAGATATAGTATTAAGCCGAATGATAAAGATGTTATCAGTGGTGTAGGGGCAGACTATCGATTCAGAATTAATGGATTATATGATGTTACCGATCAGACTGCCATTAACTTCCGTATTGGCAGTGAACCAAAGAAGGGTGGGCAGTTTTTTGCTTATGCCCCAACGACATTTACTTCTTTTGGACAAAATGGGTCTCAGAACGGTACTATTGGTACTGCTAACAATGCAAATACAGTTTCGAGTATTGCTCTGGACCAAGCCTATATTACACAAAAGATCGGAAAGGTTAAGGCAAGCCTTGGTGAACTTCCTTTAAAAGTTGATAATCTCAATGTTATCGTAAATTCCAGTGCTTATAGTTTTGATGGGTTGAAACTTACAGGAGCAACCGGTAGTGTGAATTGGACGGCTAATTGGGGGCGGTTCGAAAGCAATGTCGATGTAGCAAATCTTGATGCTGTTATGAAAACAGGGAAGTTAACCTATAATGGTGGGTATGCAAAAATGTGGGATAGTAAGACATCAGATTGGGCAATGCTTCAAAAAACAGCGTTTACAGATGGAAATATTACTAGAAAGTATACGGATTTATATCAAAATAATGTGTTTGGTGAATATATTTACGGAACAGCAAAATATGATTTTGATTCTAAATGGCTTGTTAGTGGATTGTTGCTTCATAATAATGCAGCTACGGTTGCAGCGGGCAGTAAAAATGCATTTTATGTTCAAACGCAGTATGGTGATAAAACATTAACTCATGCTGGTGACAATAATATACAGCTAACTTATTACGGTAGTGGTTTATATGGCTTTAATAGGTTCCTTAATCCGGATTATCCTAATAGTTTAGGAAAATTAGCAACGACAGATGCTGTTCTAGATGTTATGGCATTTAGAAGTATTAATTTAACTTATAATTATGCAATTAATCCTACTTTATCGACCTATTTGACTTATGAAAAAATAGACGATAAAAGTCATTCGGTTTCTGGTTATGGATTCACGCTCTACAGACTTGGTATGGTGGCTAAGTTTTAATACTTTAGGCTAGTAGAAATATGTTGTGGTGATGGTATTAAAGTGCTTTGAATTAGGAACGTAACGTGCCATCGTGCGGAGAATGTAATTGTGACAGCAGTTCTATTTTGAAAGAAAGGAGGTGGTTTATAGATGGAGACCATTAAACAATGGAAAAACATCTGTAAAGCCAAAACAATCGTTGCTGTTTTAAATAAAAAACATTTTCAAGCTTCGTATGTATTAAATCTTGCCGAAGCAAAAGAAAAAGTAGTATCGATGATTGATGAAGGAGCCAGTGTTGCTCTTGGTGGTTCGACAACGTTAAGTGAGATGGGAATGGTAGATGTTTTGCGAAAAGGAAATTATGCTTTTTTTGATCGCTATCAAAACCTTCCCTTTGATCCTGATATTGTCGAAATCCATCGTAAGTCACTTACTGCGGATTTTCTGTTGACTGGAACGAATGCCATTACGAAACAGGGTGAGCTTGTCAATACGGATTGCACAGGCAATCGTGTTGCGCCGATGATTTTTGGTCCGAAAAATGTCATTATTGTTGCCGGGGTCAATAAAATTGTTGAGAATTTGGAAGATGCTTTTAAACGTATAAGAGAGATTGCACCGATGAATTCGAAGCGGATTAAACATGAAACACCTTGCGTGGAGACTGGGTATTGTGTAGATTGTGATTGCAAAAAACGGATATGTAATTTTACAACGATTATCCATAATGGAATTAAGTTTGAAGGACGTATCAAAATTATTATCATAGCGGATGAAGCAGGCTATTAAATTAGATTATTTATGGAATGGTTAGAGGTGTCAAAATGAAAAATTATGCAAAGTGGATGGCAGATTCGATTATAGCAAGAAATACAAATTTAACGGATCATTGGGGTTATGAATATGGGTTGACGCTCGATGGCATTGCTAAAGTATGGCAGCAATGTGGTGAGGAAAAGTATTTAAATTTCATTATAAAAACAATGGATCATTTTATCCAGGATGATGGTACAATCACTGGTTATCGCTTGGACGAATATAATATTGATCATTTAAATAACGGCAAAATCTTAATAACTTTGTATCAAAAAACCGGTGAAAAAAAATATAAAGCAGCATTGCAAAATCTCAGAAAACAAATCGATACGCATCCACGGACGAGTGAGGGAGTTTTCTGGCATAAAGAAATGTACCCGCATCAGATTTGGTTAGATGGACTTTATATGGGAGCTGCTTTTTATGCGGCTTATAGTAAAGCCTTTGATGATCGTGCGGCTTTTGATGACATTGCCAAACAGTTTATCATTGCTGAAAAAAATCTAAAAGATGCAAAAACAGGTCTTTTATATCATGCTTGGGACGAAATGAAGCAGCAAGAATGGGCTGATAAAAAAACAGGTTTGTCACCACATTTTTGGGGTAGAGCAATGGGCTGGTATGTTATGGCTCTTGCTGATACGCTGGAACTTTTCCCCGAAGAAAATGAATATCGCAGCCAGTTAATTCAAATCTTTAATGAATGCATTCAGGCACTTTTGAAAGTGCAAGATAAAAAATCTCATGTGTGGTACCAGATTCTTGATGAGGGCGACCGTCCAGGGAATTATCTTGAGTCATCCGGATCTTCGATGATTGTGTATGCATTGCTTAAAGGTGTACGACTTGGTTATTTACCAATTGGTTTAAAAGAAACAGCAGAGGCTTCCTATGACGGGTTAGTCAAGGAATTCATTTTAGAAACGAAATCCGGGCTGATTAATTTAAATAAAGTTTGCTCCGTAGCTGGTTTAGGCGGCAAAGACAAACGTGATGGAACCTTTGCCTACTATATGAGTGAACCGATTGTCAGCAATGAACCAAAAGGCTTAGGACCATTTGTTTTGGCCGCGGCAGAACGAGAAATACTCTAACAGTAAAAATGCAATCGATATAGTATAAAATTTTAGAGGAGAGAAAAATATGAAAACGAGAAAAGTCACATGGTGGAACGTAATCGGTTATGCTTGTTTGAATTTTCTTGGCGGTGGTACGCAGGCACTGTCATCGGCATTTTTAATGTTGTTTTACACAGCTGCTTGCGGTATCAGCCCGATACAGGCTGGTCTCATCTTTACGATTGCCCGCCTTCTTGATGCAGTAGGGAATCCGGTCATGGGTTATATTAGTGATAACTTTGGCCGGACACGGCTTGGTAAAAAATTTGGCAGACGACATTTCTTTATTATGCTGGGGATTCCTGGAGTTCTCATCACGTATCCGTTGCTTTGGCTTTCTGGTCAGACGTTCACATTCTATTTAATTGTTAATATACTCTATGAAATGGTCTTTACAATGGTAATCGTTCCGGGACCAACACTTCCTGCTGAAATGACACAGATTGCTTCCGAAAAAACGAAGTTGGTGTCCGCAAAACAGTACTGCGGTACATTTGCCAGCACGATAGCCCTTCTTTTTCCAGCAGCTTTTTTTCAGTATTTTGGTGAAGGCTCGGTTGATGCCTATTTCTATACTGGCTTGTCCTATGCATTTATAACAGCTCTTTCGCTCGTTGCTGTGTACTTTCTTACATTTGAAAGAGCTCCTGAAGATATTGTTTATGCTGAAAAGATGGGGAGTATCCATCATGTTATTATTAAGATGGTCAATGATATCTTTGCTAGCATGAAAATCCGTGCATTTCGTATCCATTCAGGTATGATGCTTTTAATTGGCATTTACAAAAACCTTGCAGCTGGCGTATTTACCTACTATGTAATTTATGCCCTGATGCTGTCAAAAAGTGCAACGTCCGTTATCACAAGTTTTGCAACGCTGATTTCTTTTATCGCACTTGCTGTATTTATTGCACTATGCTATAAATATGGTGGTCCTGCTGCATTTAAGGTTGTTGGTGTTATTGTAACGGTGTCTTTGGTTGGTTACTTTGTACTCTTCCAAGGGCAGATCGGTATGGAAGAAAACATGGTTATCGTATGGCTTACTATTTTGGCAATTGTCAACAATGTTGGTAAAGCCGGCGCAGATTATATTCCGGTCTTTCAGCTTCCGTTCATGGCAGATATTGATGAAGCTGTAACGATGGAAAGACGCGAAGGCATCTTCACGGGAGTAAATGGTCTTCTTTCGAAAGTAGCATCCGCAGCGGAAGGATTCCTTCTTGGTGTTGGTCTTGCTTACTTTGGTTTTGAAAAAGGTGCTGGTGCACAGACCGCAAGCGCTATTGACGGTATAATTGTAATGACGATCGTGGTGCCAATTGTTCTCTGCGTGGTCATCTGGTTCATCTCTCGTAATCTCAAACTCACAAAAGAAACGCATAAGCTGCTTGTTGATGAAGTCAATCGCATTAAAGATGGTGGCAGTATGGCTGATGTAACACCCGAAACAAAGGCAGCGGTTGAAGATTTGACTGGCTGGAAATATGAAAATTGTTTTGGTCATAACGATTTGCTTTATCATGAAAAGAAAAAAGAAATTATCGCTTAATACAAAGCAATCTATCACTAAAATCTAGAAGACGCATTTCTAATTGTTAGCATTTATTGTGTAGTGTTTGTACATTTCATACAAAATATGGTATATTGATAAGCAGATAGAGTAGTAACGGAAGCATTTCGAAACAACATAGTGTTCATTTCGTGTAAGCAATATGTGAAGCAGTTTTTAAGCCAATATCATCCGCTACAGTTTATTGTAGCGGATTTTTGATGGTATCACATATTTTCATCATTTAAAGATACGTTGAATTTTTAAAAAAATCAAAATAGTGCGTGTATTTTAAATTATATATAACCCAAGTGAAGTAAGCTTGATATTATAGTGCAAAGGAGCAGCAATCACTATGTTTAATAAAATTTTTTGGAGTTTATTATTTGCAGGTGTATTGTTTGGTATCATTGCCGTGGCGTTTCGCTTCGCAAAAGATGATACAGTAATGAAACAGCCATTTAAAGCCGCGGAAAAGGTAAATATTGTTTTTTGGGATGAAAACGCCGGTCCAGATCGAACACCCTATTACAAGGTATTGATTCAAGAGTTTGAAGAAAAAAATCCGACAATTCATATTGAGTATGTTGGACTGCCGAAACAGGCTGCTAAACAAAAAATTGATATCGCAATTGCGTCGAATGATCTTCCTGATGTATGTGGTGTCCAAACGAGCTGGCTGGCTGATTTTACGTCACAAAAAGTTTTGTTGGATCTGGACCCTCTATTTGCGCAATGGGATGAAAAAGATAGACTGTCGCCAGCGATTATTGAATCCAATCGTGAGATGGTGCTGGATAAGAAATTATATCAGCTGCCGAATACAATGAGTATGGAGATCTTATGGTATCGACCAGATTGGTTTGCTAAGGAACAAGTCAAAGTTCCTGATACGTGGGATGAGTTTTTTTACGCAGTAGAAAAAATGACGGATAAAGACAAGCAGCGTTATGGTTTTTCGATTCGAGGCGGTAACGGTGCTTCTATACAACTCTTGCGGATGATGTTTGCCTATTCTGGCTTTACGGATTTTTTTGATAAAAACGGGAATTGCCGTATCAATGATCCAAAACATGTTGAATTTGTCAAAAAATATTTAGCACTTTATCAAAAATTTACACCAATCAGCGATGTGACAAATGGTTATCGAGAAATGATTGCTGCCTTTGATATGGGGAATGTGGCTATGGTGCAGCATAATATTGGATCGTATTCACAACATCAAAAATCTTTGAAGCTCGGTGAATATGCACCCCTGCCTCTGCCTAAAGCCGCGAATGGTGATTTTATTCAAGAGGGCGGGAATATTGACGGGTATTCTATTTTTAATACAAGTAAACATCCAAAAGAAGCTTGGCTATTTATAAGCTTTTTGTGTTCGCAAAAAAGTCAAAGCTATTGGAATAAGAGTATTGGTCAAATTCCAACGCATATGGATTCATTACAAGAACCGTGGGCGCAGGAATTACCGCATATGCAGTTGGCTTTGCGGATGTTTTCAAACCCCAATTTAAAATTTTATCAACCGCCAATGTATTTACCGGATTATCGTTCTATGTTGGATCAAACCGGAGATCAGGGGATTCAGGCGGTCATGATCGGTAAAAAATCAGTAGAAGAATTTTTGAATGAGTGGGCATTGGTTTTTGAACGGTCAAAACAAAGGTATGATATATATACACACAGTAAAAAATAAAAACTTGGTCTGATTCGCAGACCAAGTTTTTTTGTGCGATGGTTGCTTTCAGTTTAAATTTTCTCATTTTTAATAAAATTTATATGATTTTAGTTGACAAACATATTCAAAACGTACTATCATATATAACAATATCTATAGAAGTTTGCTTTTAGTAGTAAAAGAAATTTCTTGTTTTAACTAAAGAATTTTGAAAGAAAAGAAGGGGTTAATTTGGCATTTTATTTTAGTGAAGCATCTCATACATTTGGTGAATATTTACTGGTACCGGGCTATTCTTCGGCAGATTGCGTTCCAGCGAATGTTTCATTAGAAACACCGTTGGTAAAATTCAAAAAAAATGAAAAACCTAAAATTACAATGAATATTCCAATGACTTCTGCTATCATGCAGGCGGTTTCCGACGATAAGATGGCGATTGCATTAGCGAAAGAGGGCGGTGTTTCCTTTATTTATGGTTCACAGTCCATTGCCGAGGAAGCAGCGATGGTCGCTCGTGTTAAAACATATAAATCTGGTTTTGTAAACAGTGATTCCAATATTAAGCCAACGACGACACTGGCTGAAATTCTGGCACTGAAGGATTCTACAGGTCATTCCACTATGGCAGTTACTGAGGATGGTACGCCGACCGGAAAACTTCTCGGTATCGTAACGAGTCGTGATTATCGTGTTACACGAATGACAGAAGATACAAGGGCAGAAGTATTTATGACACCTTTTTCCAAATTGGTTCATGCTGATGCGGACACGACTTTACCAGAAGCCAATGATTTGATTTGGAAACATAAACTCAATATGCTTCCTTTAATTGATAAAAATCAGCGGTTGCGCTATATGGTCTTTAGAAAAGACTATACAGATAACAAAGAAAATGAATTAGAAATTATTGATGATAAAAAACGTTACATTGTGGGAGCCGGAATCAATACTCGTGACTATGCAGAACGAGTTCCAGCACTTTTAAGAGCAGGAGCTGATGTGTTATGTATTGATTCATCGGAAGGCTTCTCAGAATGGCAGAGAACGACACTCCAATACATCCATGAAACATTTGGTGATGATGTTAAAGTCGGTGCTGGCAATGTTGTTGATCGGGCTGGTTTCAGATTTTTAGCGGAAGCTGGAGCTGATTTCATTAAGGTTGGTATTGGCGGTGGGTCTATTTGCATTACTCGTGAAACAAAAGGAATTGGTCGTGGACAGGCTACGGCATTGATTGATGTTATAAAGGCGCGCGATGAATATTATGAAGAGACCGGAGTTTATATCCCTGTTTGTTCAGATGGGGGAATTGTTCATGATTTTCACATGACTTTAGCACTTGCTATGGGAGCTGATTTCATGATGCTCGGTCGCTATTTTTCGCGCTTCGATGAAAGCCCTACCGATAAAGTACGAATCAATGGAACGTATCTCAAAGAATATTGGGGTGAAGGTTCCAATCGAGCTAGAAACTGGCAGCGTTATGATCTAGGGGGAGATAAGAAGCTTTCTTTTGAAGAAGGTGTTGATTCTTATGTACCTTATGCAGGATCGCTGAAAGACAATATTAATATTACACTCAGCAAACTTCGTTCGACGATGTGTAATTGTGGTTCACTTACTCTTCCGGATTTTAGACGGGATGCGAAGCTTACTTTAGTGTCATCAACTAGTATTGTTGAAGGCGGTTCTCATGACGTTATATTAAAAGATAAATTTTCATCAAGAGATTGACCCTTTAGAGGTGCGGATTCCGCACCTCTTTAATTTTGTCCATAATCGTTATGGTCGAAACAAAATGTCTTTTGATTGTGTTTGCTAAATAGATAAATTATAATGAGCTTAACTTAATTAAGGATTCGCAGCAAGCAAAATCGAATTGCTTGATCGGGCTTCTAAGTGATCATAGGAGGCTGAAACATAGATATGAAAATAAGTTCAAGAGCAAAAGCAATTTTAGCGAAAGTGTGCCAGGAAACATCCTATATAACGATTGCCGCGATTGCAAAAGAACTGGATGTAAGTGCCAAGACGATTGTACGTGAATTGCCTGAAGTAGAAGCTGTACTGAAACGGTATGGCCTTGAGCTCGATAAAAAAACAGGTGCTGGTATTGGTATTCAAGGGAATATGGCGGACTGTAAACAAGTGCTGCAGCTTTTGGGTGAATCGAGGGATGAGCATAGTTATTCACCACTTGAAAGACAAACTGTTATTATTAGTAAATTATTGCAAAATCAAGCACCTGTGAAGTTATTTGAGTTTACTTCTATTTTAAAAGTAACCGAAGGAACCATTAGCAATGATCTTGATAAATTGGAACCTTGGTTTGTCGAGCATGCCTTGGTGCTGGTTCGTAAACCGGGGCTGGGCATTTACGTTGAAGGTGAAGAAACTGATATTCGGAAGGCCATTGTCCATTATATTTATGAAAATATCAAAGAAGACCAGCTTTTAGACCTTGTTCATGATAATCTGGTTGAAGATAAAGCGGCTAAAACGGCTTCAGTAAAAGAAACGCAGAATTATCTGCTGGATCTTGTAGATGTCAATGTCATACACAAACTTGAAAAAGCAGTTCGTGATGTTGAAACGCAAATGAAATACCAATTGTCGGATAATGCTTTTGTTGGATTGATTGTCCATTTAGCTTTAGCAGTACAACGGCTTAGAAAAAGTGAAAAAATAGAAATAAACAAAGAATTCCTGCATGAATTGCAAGAAAAAAAAGAATTTTCTGTCGCAAGGAAAATTAGTGAGAAAATTGCTGATCTCTTTGCTATTGCTGTACCAGATACGGAAATCGGCTATATCACGATGCATCTATTGGGGGCTAGAAATCGGTACAGCAGCAATGGTACATCCATGAATGTTGTGGATAATTTTCACTTAGTGAAGCTGGCAAAATCAATGATGCGGATTGCTCAGCAAGAAACAGGGAAAGCCTTGCTCAAAAATGAAAAGCTTTTGGTTGGTCTTGTGAATCATTTAGGACCTTCGATCAGTCGGTTGAAAATGAAAATGGATATTCGAAATCCCCTGTTGGAAGATATGCAGAAACATTATCCGGAACTTTTAGAAATTAGCCGCAAATGTGTGAAAGATTTAGAACATGAACTGGATCTAGTTTTACCCGAATCAGAGCTTGCTTATATTGCTATGCATTTGGGGGCAGCGATTGAAGATAATGATCAGCTTTCTAAGATTGAACATCGAATCCTTATTGCTTGTCCAACGGGAATGGGGACATCACGAATGTTAGCCAGCCGGATTCAAAAAGAATGCAGCAACCTGGAAGTAGTTGACGTGATTTCAGCGCTTCACGTGAACAATCTGTACATCAATCAAGTGCAGGCGGAGTTTGTTGTTTCGACGGTTCCTATACCAAATTGTATATTGCCAGTGGTGGTTGTTAATTCATTGCTCAATGAAGTGGATAAAGAAAAGATCAATAAACAGATTGTTATTTTGGGAGAAACCATTTTAAAACAGGCGGCAAAGATGCCTGTTGAATATGATTTTAAAGTGCATTTAATGCAGCTTAACGAATATAGTCAGGCGATTGTCGATCTTTTAGATTCTTTCTTTTTTGCTGAAGAAAAGGAAGCTTCGACGATTGTTGAGCTTTGTAAAAATATTGGCAAGCTGGTTGATAGCGATGCTGCAAAACAAAAAGCTATAACGCTTGCTTTGCTGAATCGTGAAGAATATGGTGGTACGGTAATTCGCGGCAATCAGATGATTTTATTGCATTGTCGCAGCGAAGCCATTTCGCATTTAACATTTGGTATTATTCATTTAAATCAATATGAAGCCCAAACTGAAGCCGAAACTAAAACAGAACAAATTAAAACAGCAATTGTAATGCTGGCACCTCAAAATGCGCATAAATACAGTTTGGAAACGATTGGTTATATATCAACGATTTTACTCGAACGCTGGGGTTTGATTGAGTTATTACATGAAGGCGATCAAAAACTAATTTATCTTGAGTTAGTAAAAATATTTAAAGAATTTTATCAGAAAAAATATAAAATATTATTGGAGGGGTAGACATGAACGAAAATACTTCGAATGGAAACATCCAGGCCAAAATCCAAAAGTTCGGTCGTTTCTTAAGTGGCATGGTTATGCCAAATATCGGAGCTTTCATTGCTTGGGGGCTTATTACGGCATTATTCATCCCTACTGGCTGGCTGCCAAATGAAGGACTGGCTAAATTAGTTGGTCCGATGATTACATTTTTATTGCCACTTCTGATTGGTTATACTGGTGGTAAAGCAGTGGCTGGGACACGCGGTGGGGTGCTTGGTGCAATTGCAACAAGCGGCGTTATCATTGGGGCGGATATCCCAATGTTTATTGGCGCAATGATTATGGGACCGCTTGCCGGCTGGGTCATCAAAAAATTTGACCAGATCGTTGAAGGATCTGTTCCAGTTGGCTTTGAAATGTTAGTCAATAACTTTTCAGCTGGTATTATCGGTGGTATTTTAGCAATTATTGCCTATACCGGTGTCGGTCCAGTTGTATTGGCATTAAACAGTGTTATACGGGCTGGTGTTGATATAATCGTCACAGCTGGTATGCTGCCAATCGCTTCTTTGTTTATTGAACCAGGTAAAATTTTATTCTTGAATAACGCGATGAATCATGGTATCTTGAGTCCAATAGGAATTCAGCAGGCACAGGAAACAGGCAAGTCTATTTTCTTCTTGCTTGAACCAAACCCAGGTCCAGGTCTTGGTCTGTTGCTCGCGTATTGGGTATTTGCGAAAGGAATGGCAAAAGATTCAGCTCCTGGTGCGATCATCATTCATTTCTTCGGCGGTATCCATGAAATTTATTTCCCTTATGTATTGATGAATCCAATCCTGTTGCTCGCTGTTATCGCCGGTGGCATGAGCGGTGTCTTCACATTTGTTCTTCTTGGCGGCGGTCTTGTTGCAACTCCAGCTCCAGGCAGTATTTTTGCAATCTTAGCACTTACACCAAAAGGCGTATATTTTGCCAATATTGCTGGTGTAGTCGTTTCTACGGTTGTATCTTTCCTTGTAGCATCTATTTTTGTAAAACGTGCTGCGAATCAAATGGATGATAACGAACTTGAAGCTGCAAAAGGTGCCGTAAGTGAATTAAAAGGTAACAAAAATACTTCAGGTACAGTTGTTGCTGGCAGTGCTTTGAAAAAAATTATTTATGCTTGTGATGCTGGGATGGGGTCCAGTGCAATGGGTGCCAGTGCTTTGAAAAACAAATTAAAGAAAGCTGGCTATACGCATGTTTTGATTACAAATTGTGCGATTGAAGATATTCCAGATGATGCACAAATTGTCGTTACGCATGAAAAATTGGCGACACGAGTGCAAAATAAAGTACCACAGGCAGAACATATATTCGTTAAAGATTTCATTCAAAATCAAGTCTATGATATTATTTCTGCAAGACTGGCAGGTATAGAAAAAGTAGCGGCAGAAGTAAATAATACATCTGATACAGTGATTCAAAATCAAAATTTATTGACAAAAAATAATATTAAAGTGGGACTTACTAGTGTTACGAAAGCAGAAGCAATCCGTATGGCGGGTCGCATGCTTGTTGATAGCGGCTATGCAGAAGAACCTTATGTAGAAGCTATGATTGAACGTGAACAGGACATCAGCACATATATTGGTCGAGGCATTGCTATCCCACATGGTGTGTCGTCGGCAAAAACTTCGATTAAAAAATCGGGTTTGGTTGTGCTCCAATTCCCTGATGGCATCGATTTTGGTGAAGAAACAGCATATTTGATTGTTGGTATTGCTGGCAAGGACAATGAGCATTTGGCGATTTTGGCAAATATTGCTACAGCGCTTGATGAATATGAGTCTAAAGTAAAAGAACTCTATACAACGAAAGATAAAGATCTGATTTACAAGTTATTTACCAATACGAATGAATAAATAGTAATAAAAATCGCCGAAGCCTGTAAAATGTACTTTATTTTGCAAGCTTCGGCGATATGATACAATAAACATATTATTGTTAAAAATTTAGGAGGCATATATTTATGAAAGCAGTACATTTTGGTGCAGGTAATATTGGGAGAGGTTTTATTGGCGAATTGCTCCATGATTCTGGATTTGAAATTACGTTTGTTGAAGTTGGTCAGGAAATTGTTGATCGTATAAACTCTACGCATACGTATGATATTTATATTATTAATCGGAACTATGAAAAGAAAACCATTGATAAAGTAAAGGCTTATTCACCGATTACGCAGGAAAAAGAAATTATTGCTGCAATTGTGGAAGCGGATATTATCACCACTTCGGTCTGGGCGGATAATCTGCCTAAAATTGCGAATACAATGGCGCGTGGCTTAAAGGCACGCTTAGCTGCTGGTAAAAGCAGAGTGAATATTATGGCGTGTGAAAATGCTTTTTTTGCTACGAATATCCTGAAAAAGGCTTTATTGAATTGTACAGAAGCTATGACAGAAGATGAAATGAAGAAAATTGGCGGTTTTGCTAATGTTTCGGTGGATCGGATTGCACTTCATTCCATTAAAGACGGTGTAAGTGTGCCGGAAATCGATGAAGCATTTGAACTTGTCATTGAAAAAAACAATTTGGTTGATCCTGCAGCAGAGCCGATAAAAGGGGCAGATTATGCGGATAATCTTGATATGTATTTAGAAAGAAAACTGTATATGGTAAACAGCGGTCATGCAGCATCTGCTTATCTTGGTCAACTTTATGGCTGTGCAACCGTGCAAGACGCTTTGGCAAATCCGATGATTTTAGAAGAAGCTGTTGGTACAATGAAAGAAGCGGCTAAGGTTCTTGTGAAAAAATTTGGTTTCAAAGAAGCAGATTTACAGTATTTTATTGATAAAAACATTAAACGTTTCACATTCCCAGCACTGAAAGATGAAGTACTTCGTGTGGGTCGTGCCCCAATTCGTAAACTTGCGGAACAAGATCGTCTGGTAGGTCCGGCTAAACAAGCCGAAGTCTATGGTTATGAATATAAACATCTGGCGAAAGCCATTGCTGCTGCCTTTTTATTTGTCAATCTGGAGGATGAACAAGCCATTGAAGTTCAGGATTTTGTCAAACGAAACGGCATTGAAAAGGCAATTACCAAGTATACCAATATTCAGGCGGATACCGAATTATTTAAAGTGATTTTGTCAAATTATAATGATTTGCTTCGTGTGAAAAAATAAACGCTTTTATTAAAGCGAAAAAGAGCAGCCTTTAAATCTTTTGAGATTTTTAGGCTGCTCTTTTTCTTTGTACAACGAAGTTGATGGATAATACTAAATCGTAATGCAATATGATAAAATTGCTGCTTTTCCTATGCTGCTTCGGCTATATCATTGACATGGGTAAAATATTATCAATGCCTGCGCAGCGTTTGCCTAGGAGCTATGCAGGGGGATCTGAAGCCAGTTATAGAGGATGATAAAGTATGAGTTTACTCGAATTCACGCGAGTACATATAACAACGGTTGCGACCATGATTCTTAGCCTCGTATAAAGCAACATCAGCAGCATGATAGAGTTCTTCGAAGGTTTGTCCATCTTTATTGTAAATAGCAATACCAATGCTGCAGGAAAATTTTTGATTGAATGCTTCAATAAATTTTCGTCGAAAAAGATTTCCTAAGTGCTGCGATCTTTCCATAGGCATCTCATCAGAGGCGATATCACGCATGAATACAACGAATTCATCACCGCCAAATCGTCCGATGATGTCGTCGTACCGAAAAGTCATGCTAAGTTTTTTTGCGAGACTAATCAATACGGAATCACCAAATTGGTGACCCAAGACATCATTGACTTGCTTGAAATAATCAATATCAATAATAATAAAAGCATGTTGTTGATGTTTGTCTTTTTTTAAGGTAGACATAATCAAATATTCAGCCGCCTGACGATTGTATAGTCCAGTAAGTCCATCTCGTTCTGACTTATAAGTTAAGGCATCAATCTGCAGTTTTTGTTTATGAATATTATGCAAAAGTCCTGTATAACAAAATGGCTTTTGCCGTTCATTATAAATCCAAGTTCCCCTTAATTCAAACCAGCGATATACGTTTTTAATAGGGTCTTTTAGTCGTAGTGTCAAATTATCAGGGGAAAGTTTATTATTTAATACATTGTCAACTCTTTCTAGATCGGCAGGGTGAATTGAGTTTTTTTTGTAAAGTGAGGTAGAATATGAATTTATTTGAATCTTTTTGCTTTTTTTCCCTGCAGGGGTATTAATATTATAATTTAATGTTAACATATCGTGCGGAATATTATATTCAAAAATGATATCTTCTGTGCATTCCAGAATAATGCGATAGCGCTCCTGAACAAGTTTTAAAAGATTCTGCGCTTTAACAAATGAGAGCTTGTCTTTTTTAGATTGTTGATTCATTTTTAGAGAAAAGTGAATCATATCAATCAAATAGATACTGTCATGTAATCGCAAGGTTGCTGTTATATCCCATTTTTGATAGGGGCAGGCTGCATCATAAGTTTGATTCGTTAAAATAATAGAGAGCATAAGGTCAACCGATTTATCAGGGGTTAGTTTTGCATTAAACGTATCGATTCGATAAGACTGTGATAGTTTATTTTGAGATACTTCGTTTTCTAAATAAACTATAAAATCAGCTCTTGTAATAAAATTGGCGGGTAAATCAGGTTTGGATATATAGACATTTGTATCGAGTAGTTGAAGAACTTTAGCTGTATGCCAATTAACATAACATGAATCAAGGAAATCAGTCAGTACTTTTTTTGCGTCCTTCAAATTTTTATCCATTTATGTAATCCCCCCCATTTTCAGCTGACATTTATAATCAATACCTAACTCTATCTACATTTTATTAAGCTGGAACAGCAATGTCAAACAATAAAATTTTTATTTGTAATTTTTTATTATTTATTCATTAGATTTGAATTTTAATACTGTTTCTGAACTTTGCAGTAGTTGATTCATGATTTTAAGGCAAAGGTGTTGAAACATTAACAAGGATAGCAAAAAGGAATGAAATAGATTACTTTTTCGTATTTCCTTTTTTTGTGAATTAGGTATAAAATAAAAATAAAACAATTTTCAGATTATTTATTAGTGAAAATAAAATGCGGAGAGGGGAATATTAGATGTTTGATTTAAGAAATATACTTTCAGTGGGGCAAAATGCGATGATTCGTCAAGTGGTTCAAAAATCAGATACGGCAAGTAACTATACAAAAGAGTTAAATGAATTACTGGCAACGCCAGCCTGTGTGGGAATGGCAATTAAAGCTTCCGTAGAAACAATCGATCAATATTTGCCAGAGGGGTTTATCAGTATAGGATATTCAACTGAATTTACGCATACAGCAACAACGAGTTTAGGCATGACGATCACAATCAAAGTAACGATTATTGAAATCGAAGATCATGAAGTGATTTTACAAATAAAAGCGTGGGATGAACAAGGTGAGGTAGGTCACGGAATTCATAAGCGGATTATTGTGAATCAGGAAGCACTGCTAAAAAAAGCTCGACAGCGGACAAGATTCTTGACGAATCGTAAATTAGTATAAAAGGGGGTTAAAATAATGAGTTTACCTGATACGCTGCAAGGCGCCCTTGCATTAAGTGTAATTGATTTTTTTCTGAGTTTTATTTTTATTGCTGCCATTGGCGGGGTATTAGCCTTGTTTCCTTGGCTAAATCATTTAGGTGAAATTAAAGAGGATAAATATTGATTAGCTTAGAATGGCAGAAAACTAGTTTGGAGGAATAAATATGTATGAGCAGTTAATGGGATTGATGTCTGATTTAGTTCAGCAGACCGGGTTAATGCAAATTTGGTGGGGCAATATCGTAATGATTATCGTAGGCGGTATTTTACTATTTCTGGGGATTGTAAAAAAATATGAACCATTTCTATTGGTAGGGATAGGTTTGGCCTGTATTGTTGCGAATGTTCCGGGATCGGATTTGGTAAAACCGGGTGGATTGTTTTATTATGCATATCAAGGTGTAGAACTTCTTATACTTCCTCCTTTGATTTTTTTAGGAATTGGTGCTATGACAGATTTTGGTCCAATGATTGCAAATCCAAGCTTGGTCATCTTGGGGGCAGCGGCACATTTGGGAATTTTTGTAGCTTTGATTGGTGCAAAGCTGTTAGGCTTTACGTTAGCAGAATCTGGAGCAATTGGAATTATCGGCGGGGCCGATGGCCCCATGGCCATCTATGTTGCGATGAAATTAGCACCGCACTTATTGCCGCAGATTTCGGTGGCAGCGTATTCTTATATGGCACTTATGCCATTGATACAGCCGCCAATCATGCGTTTGCTTACAACGAAAGCAGAACGAAATATTATAATGGAACAGCCGAGATATGTTTCTAGGCTGGAAAAGATTGCTTTTCCCATTGTAATAGCTGTTATTGTTAATTTATTTTTACCGCCAGTGGCACCATTAATTACGATGCTGATGCTAGGTAACTTATTGAAAGAATGTTTGGTTGTAGATCGTTTGGCAGAAACAGCTGCTAATACATTGCTTAATATCGTTACATTAATCTTAACGGTCGCGATTGGTTCAACGATGCAGGCCGATAAATTTTTGACTTTCACGACATTGATCATTATTTTACTCGGGTTGGTTGCCTTTGCTTTTGGTACAGCATCGGGGGTTATTGGAGCACGGATTATGAATAAAATCAGTGGTGGTAAAATCAATCCGTTGATTGGCTCGGCAGGTATCGCTTCTGTGCCGATTGCAGCACGTGTTTCACATATGGTTGGTTTGCAGGAAAATCGAGCGAATTTTTTGATTATGCATGCCATGGGACCAAATTTAGCAGGTGTGTTTGGTACAGCGATTTCTGGTGGTATTATGCTGGCACTTTTGGGGGTACTGAAGTAAATTATTGCTTAGAAATACAAAAAAATACAATATTCATGCGATAAAGTATTGTAAATTAAGGCAATCGGTGATATATTGAAAAATAAAATAAGTAGTAAATGAATCAGGTAGGCAAAGAAGCTTATTTAAGTTGTACGTATGATTTTCATATGGCTTAAATAAGTTTCTTTTTATTATGATAGATGCTTACAGGCTGCATATCATAAAAATAAATCGAGTAGGGCAATTAGAGGAGGAGAATAGTATGTGTACGATTCATAAAATTGAAATCATTACTCGTCCAGAAAAACTGGAAGATTTGAAAGAAGCTTTAAATAAGATTGCAGTTACGGGGATGACTGTGAGTAATGTCTATGGTTGTGGTTTATCAAAAGGTCATAAAGAGGTATACCGTGGAACCGCTGTAGAAGTTACGCTCCATCCGAAAGTAAAAGTTGAGATTGTCGTTTGTGAGGTGCCGGTAGCCAGCGTTATTGAAGTGGTAAAACAAGTTTGCTGCACGGGTCATATTGGTGATGGTAAGATCTTTGTTTATAAAGTAGAAAATGCGGTGAAGATTCGTACAGGCGAAGAAGGCCGTGACGCAATTGTAGATAATCATATTTAAAAATTAATAATTATATTCATAAAACAAACACAGGGATTGTAATAATTATATTGTTATGGTCTCTGTGTTTTTTGCCTTATAAAATCTGATTATTCAAATATTTCAAACTATATTATATTAAATATGGTAAGTTGGCCTCATGTTTTGATAAATAAAGATAAATATGTTGCAATTGCAACATATTTATCTGACATAATCTATTACAATCATACTATGAAGTGGAGATACGATAGGTATTCCTACTGATTTTGTGTAAGCTGGTCAGTGTAAAATAAAAAATATATTTGGAGGTATTACAAATGGAAAATGCTATGTTTTGTTATCAATGTCAAGAAACAGCAGGGTGTTCAGGCTGTACTAAAATTGGTGTATGTGGGAAAAAAGCGGAAGTTGCGAATATTCAAGATTTACTGCGTTATGTAACGATTGGACTTTCTGAAGTGACGACGGCGTTAAGGCAGGAAGGCAAAGTAGTGGATGCTGTTGTCAACCATGTTGTGTCTTCAAATTTGTTTACAACCATTACGAATGCAAATTTTGATGAAGCTGTGATTGCTGTATGCGTACAAGAAACGATGGCTCTCAATAAAAATTTGGCAGCTCAATTGAGTTATACCGAAAGTTTGTCAGATGCTGCTACTTGGCAGAGTAATAGTCATAAAGAAATGGCTGAAAAAGCAAAAATAGTTGGTGTTTTAGCCACGACGAATGAAGATATTCGCAGTCTGCGTGAGTTAATTGTTTATGGTTTAAAGGGTCTTGCGGCTTATTTGAAACATGCTAATGTCCTCGGTTTTGAAAAAGAAGAGATTGATATTTTTTTACAAGAAGCACTTACTAAAATCCATGATGATCATTTATCGGTAGATGAACTCATTGCGTTGACGCTGGAAACGGGTAAGTTTGGCGTTGTGGGAATGGCGCTTTTAAATGAAGCGAATACGACTACGTATGGCAATCCCCAAATCACGAAAGTCGATATTGGTGTTGGTGATAAACCGGGCATTCTAATATCAGGGCATGATTTAAAAGATCTTGAAATGTTATTGCAGCAGACGGAAAATCAAGGCGTGGATGTTTATACACACTCCGAAATGCTGCCAGCACATTATTATCCAGCTTTTAAAAAATATAAACACTTTGTCGGAAATTATGGTAACGCCTGGTGGAAACAAAAAGAAGAATTTGAAAGTTTTCATGGACCAATTCTTATGACAACGAATTGCATTGTTCCACCTAAGGATAGCTATAAAGATCGTATTTATACAACAGGGGCAGCTGGTTTCGCAGGTTGTAAACATATTGCAGGTGGTATTGGTGAGGTAAAAGATTTTTCGGCGATCATAAAGCAGGCGAAAGGCTGCGCAGCACCACAAGAAATCGAAACAGGTGCGATTGTTGGTGGATTTGCTTATAATCAAGTTATCGCTTTGGCTGATAAAGTAGTTGCTGCTGTAAAATCTGGCGCAATTAAGAAATTTGTGGTGATGGCTGGCTGTGATGGTCGGATGAAATCAAGAGATTATTACGCTGAATTTGCGAAAGCACTGCCAAAAGATACGGTTATTTTAACAGCTGGGTGTGCAAAATACAGATATAATAAATTGGAGTTAGGTGATATTGGCGGAATACCCCGTGTTTTAGATGCTGGACAATGTAATGATTCCTATTCTTTAGCGCTGATTGCACTGAAATTGAAAGAAGTTTTTGGTCTTGAAGATATCAATGATTTACCAATCATCTATAATATTGCTTGGTATGAACAGAAGGCAGTCATTGTATTATTGGCACTCTTATCTTTAGGGGTAAAAAATATTCATCTCGGACCAATACTTCCGGCATTCTTATCACCAACTGTTGTTGATGTTTTGGTTAAAAATTTTGGTATCGCTGGTATTGGTACAGTAGAAGAAGATATAAAATTGTTTTTTGGTAAATAATCCGCTTAAATAAAAACGGGCCTTCTGGGCTCGTTTTTTTATTTCAGCAATGCCTGTTGCCAAATTGGCAGCAGCTTTTCTAAATGCCAGCGTGCATTTGCGGGACTCGTAGATGGTAAAGTAACGGCTTCAATATGTAAATCATCCAATAAGGTATTATAGTGTTTTTTAAAGAGTCGACAGGCTGCTGTGCCATTAAAACATACTTTGTGAATTTGGGGATATTCCGTAAAAAAAACGGGAAAATCATTGGGGATTTCTTCTTCAATCGCTGTATCAAGGCTGCCTTCACGTTGGCAAAGATCCAATGAATCCCAAAGAGCAATATGATGCCTTAGCAGCATAGATAATTTGTCTTTATAGATACCCTGTGGCTTTTCAGTAAGAATCATTGACATAAGCGGCCAAAAACGATTTTGCTTATGTGCATAATACTGCTGCATAGTAAGTGATCGAATACCCGGCATCGAACCGAGAATTAAAATTTTTGAGTATTGATCGACAGAGGGGGGAAAACCACTGCAATTCGTCATGATACATAACCTCACGATGTAATAGATTTTATGTTCACTATAGCAAAGATTGGGGCAAAGGTAAATGTGTTGTCGCGTATGGGTAGAAAAACTTGATGAATCAAATTTTTCATTCGATTTTCAAGATCGGTGTATATACTATTTTATATATCTTTGCTTACCTTCGCGGCATGTTATAATCAAAATGAAAAAGTATAGTGCCTAAAGTGAGATATGCGGTATAATCTATGGAGTAGAAGTTTATCAGGCGAAGGAGTTCGGTGTAGATGCGTGTTTTATTAGCAGAGGATGACAAAAGATTAGGCAATTTGATTAAATATATGCTGGAACAAAATAAAATTACCGTGGAGTGGGTTGTTAGCGGTGACATGGCTTATGAATATGCAATTTATGATGAATATGATATTTTGATTTTAGACTGGATGATGCCGATTGAAAGTGGTATCAGTGCTTGCCGGCGTCTGCGTGCAGCTGGCTACGAAAAGGCAATTTTAATTTTAACAGCGCGGGATGCGGTAGAAGATCGGGTAACTGGTCTGGATGCGGGTGCAGATGATTATTTGGTAAAACCATTTGAATTTGAGGAATTGTTGGCGAGACTTCGAGCTCTTGGACGCCGTACCAATCAGAAAATACAGCAGGAAATTTTGCGGATTGGTCAATTTACATTGAATAGAACAGCCAAAGTACTCAGTAAAAATGAACAGGAAATCCAGCTATCACCGCGAGAATTTCAAATTTTTGATTTATTGGCGCAGAATCTTGGGATGGTTGTGCCGCGAGATGTTATTTTGGATCGGATTTGGGGATTGGAATCTGAAGTCAGTTCCAATAATATTGATTCGTATGTTAAGCTTTTGCGTAAAAAATTAGATCTAGGTGCAGATCAAACCATGATTCATACGATTCGTGGTGTAGGGTATAAACTAGAAGTTTAGGGGGTATGGCTTTGAACATGTTTGGTCAAACTAGGCGTAGGTTGACTTTGTTTTATTCACTTATGATGTTTTTCTTTTTATTGCTCTTAGTTTTTGGGATGCATGAGAGTATGGAATGGTCCATTACTTCAGAGCAGCAACGTGAGGTGCTCGATACGACGGAAGATGTCTTAAATGAAGAAATTATTTTGTTGCAACGTCATGGTTCGTTAGCGGATGATAGTGAAGAATACAAAGCCAGTAATGGTCGCCTCTATTTTTATGCTTTTGATAATCATGGGAAATTGATCAATTATTCTCGTGCTGTACCTATCCTTGAGCCGCTTATTTTGGAAGCGATTCAAAAATGGAATGTTCCTGAAGATCAGGTGATGGAATTTACGAATACACATAATTTTAAATATGAATATAAAATCTTAATGGCGGCAAAACCGATTATTATTGATGGTGAAAACAGGGGCATGGTTTATGTCGGGAAAGATGTTGCATCAGTATATAATGGACTGCGCAAAGCAACTTTGATTTTGGGACTTCTATCTCTCTTGGCATTCATTGTGGCAAATTTTGCTGGGCATATTATGGCCGGAAAAGCAATAGTACCTTTAAAGGAAGCCTATGAACGGCAGCGCCAATTTGCGGCTGATGCATCACATGAGCTTAGAACACCACTGAGTGTGGTTATGGCATCAGTGGATGTTTTGGGGAATGATAGGTCGATTATTTCACCATTTTTGCAACAGGTTATTGAAGATATGCGTGACGAGGTTAAAAAGATGACAAAGCTAGTCGGAGATTTGCTTATGGTCGCTCGTAGTGAAAATCAGACTTTCAAGTTGATGACAGAAAAATTTGATTTAATAGAGGCTGCATATGAAGTCGTTCGTAAAATGCAGCCATTGGCGGACGAAAAACATATTAAATTGCTTTTTGTCAAACAGGAGGCAGTTGCGATTCGCGCCGATGTACAGCGCATTAAGCAGCTTTTGATTATTTTGATTGATAACGCATTGAAATACACACCAAGTCATGGTGTTGTTACCGTAAAAGTCGATGGAGACTTTGAAAAAAATAAAATTCGAATTATGGTTCGTGATACAGGAATTGGTATTTCTCTGAAAGACCAACATAAAGTTTTCGACCGGTTTTACCGTGTTGATCGGGCACGGTCAAGGGATTCAGGCGGGAATGGATTAGGTCTGGCAATTGCCCGTGATATTGTAAATCTGCACAATGGAGAACTTTATATTGAAAGTAAAATTGGTGAAGGTGCTGCCTTTATCGTTGAATTGAAAAAATAAAAACAGCAGGACTGAAAAATCGTGAAATATATCCTATAGGACAGGCACTAAAACGTGTCGACTATAGGATATATTTTATTTTAGGCAGCAAGATATTAGCGCTAGATAATAACGAGCTAGCTGTCAACTCATTTTACTGATAGATATTGATATCCAATGCAAAACAACAGCTGTTTTATTCTAAAATACTATACTTTCTATAACTGTGAACTAATAGAAAAAACAATCCACATACTGTATAGTTATGCTGTGGTTCTATTTTAATAATAAAAATTTGCGAGGATTGATTGAATTATGATTTTATCGAAAAAAGGACTAGGAATTAAGCCATCACCGACTTTGGAAATTGATACATTAGCGAAAAAAATGAAAAAGCAAGGTATTGATGTAATCAGCTTTGGTGCCGGAGAACCCGATTTTGATACACCAGATTATATAAAAAAAGCAGCTATTGAAGCAATTCAAAGGGACTTTACTAAATACACTGCGGCATCAGGCACCTTGGAATTAAAACAGGTGATTTGTAACAAACTAAAGAAAGATAATGACTTGGAGTATGTACCAGCAAATATAGTGGTGAGTAATGGTGCAAAACATTCCTTGTTAAATGCATTCCAAGCGATCTGTAACCCCGGTGATGAAATTATTTTATTTTCTCCCTATTGGGTCAGCTATCCGGAAATCATAAAATTAGCGGGAGGCATTCCTGTAATCGTAAGAATGGATGCAGAAGATAATTTTAAAATAAATATAAAACATGTTCAAGAGCAGATTACAGATAAAACAAAAGCCATACTAATTAATAGTCCGAACAATCCAAGTGGTCAAGTTTATGAAAGAAATGATTTGGAAAAAATTGCAAAATTAGCGATCGAACATGATTTATTTATTATATCTGATGAAATCTATGAAAAATTCCTCTATGAGGGTTATACACATGTTAGCATTGCTTCACTTAATGAAAAAATTAAAAATAATACCATTTTAGTGAATGGTGTATCAAAAACTTATGCTATGACAGGCTGGCGTATCGGTTATACCGCATCCAATGCTGCAGTAGCAAAGATTATGTCAAATATTCAAAGTCATGAGACAGCAAATCCAAATTCAATTGCTCAAAAAGCTGCTGAAGCCGCTATTGGTGGCGATCAGTCGCTAATTAATGAGATGATTGCGCAGTTTGTCAGTAGACGAAATTATATTGTTGAGGGAATCCAATCAATCCCACATTTGTCTTGTGTTGTTCCTAACGGCGCGTTTTATCTCATGGTCGATATATCACAACTCATAGGCAAGTGTATAGATGGAATTACAATTATTAATGCAGATGTATTTGCAAAAGCAATGCTTGAAAAGGTAAATGTTGCGGTGGTTCCTTGTACTGGGTTTGGTGTAACCGGGTATATTCGGCTTTCTTATGCCATTAAATTAGAAAATATTAAAATAGGGTTGGACAGGATCGAAGCTTTTTTAAAGAAAGTAGAATGACAATGAAATAGTGTAGACTATATTTCATAAACACAAAAATCCTCGGTTCAAAGAACCGAGGATTTTTTGTGCTTATAATGATTGAAAGGTTATACTTTGAACTTAGATACTTCTGACTGCAAATCACCAGCGAGGGTGGCGAGATTTTGACTGGCAGAAGCAATTTCCTGCATTGAGGCAGATTGTTCTTCTGTTGCAGCGGAAACAGATTGTGCATCATCGGAATTTTTCGTGCTGATTTGATCGATATCTTGAATGGATGTGAGCATGCTTGCATTGCCAGAAGCCATGGTTTCAATAGCCTTTGAAACATCAATGATTTCATGGGATAGTGTCTCAATGGCAATAACAATGCTTTTGAAGACTTCATCCGCAGATTTTACGGTAGCAATACCAAGCTGCACATTTTTTGAGCCATCGCGGCTTGCTTCAACTGCTTGATTCATGCCAAACTGGTTTTTCTTTACAAGTTCGGCGATTTGTTTAGAAGATCGTTCTGATTCTTCGGCTAATTTTCTTACCTCTTCAGCGACAACGGCAAAGCCATGTCCGGCATCACCAGCACGAGCTGCTTCAATCGCCGCGTTGAGAGCGAGCAAGTTTGTTTGACCTGCTATATTGGAAATGAGTTCAACGATGTTGCCAATTTCATCCGAACCTTTGGCAAGATCTTCGATAGCAGTTTCAATTGTTTTTGTGCCAAGGGTAATTTGCTGCATTTGATCAACGACTTTTGCAATGGAATTTCGTCCCGTTTCAGCTTGCAGTGTTGTTGTTTTAGCATTATCTGCTATTTTTTGCGTTTTTTGTGCTAAGGTATCGGTATTCGTTGAAATGCTTTCAGATATACTGCGAATTTTTTTTGCAGAGGAAGACTGTATTTCCACACCTTCTGCGATATCAGTGATGGAAATAGCAACTTGATTCGCAGCTTCCGAAGATTGGTGGGCACTGGCAGTTAATTCTTGACTTGAAGCTGCTACTTGTTCTGTTTGCGATTGTACTTTTTTTAATAGTATCCGTAATGTTTGACGCATTGTATTAAAACCTTGCGCGAGTTGACCAATTTCATCATGGCTGTCGATCGTTAAATCATTTTGTCTCAGATCACCAGAGTTTAAAATATTACATTCATCGCGAATGGCTTCAATTGGTGCAGCGATGCGTTTGGCAAAATAAAATATGACGAAAACAGCCAATAAGATAGCTAGTAAAGAGACGATGGTCATGATTTTGAAGAGGTGATCAGCAGCGCCTTCGACTTCAGCACGCGGAGCCGCTGCGATAACAGCCCAAGTACGACCATCTAATTCAATCGGGGTAATGACAGCTACATTTTCTATGCCATCTGGATTTTTGTAGTCACTGGATGTTTGCTGCTTTGTCTCCATCGCTTTTTTGAATCCGGCAAGCAATCGATCATCAAGCTGACCGCCGCCTTCGATATCTTTTTTTGTTAGATCCAACTTGCCGACGTATTCAGGTTTTTGGCTGTAACCGAGGACAATACCGGAACTGTCGGCTAAATAAACATAACCAGTATCGAAAAATGAAACTTTTTCAACCAGTTTGGAAAGACTGTCAAGATTTACCGAGGCCATGACAAAACCGACCATGGTTCCATTTTCAAAAACGGGGCGAGTCATCATCGTCATGAGCTTTCCCGTGGATTCACCTAAAAATGGTGCGGCGATGTAAGGTTTTTGTGTTTGTTTTGGTATTTTGATATAATCACGGTCGCCGCGATCCAAATGTTTACCATCATCACGAATGGCTTGACCGGTGATATCTGTATAAAAATATTGTGCAACATTACTGGTGGTGGATTTTGACGTTGTTAAGAGTACTTGACGGGTGGCATCATCACCGTGGATGAGATACTGATTTTTGGCGAGATCATCTAGGCGAATAATTGGTTCAGACATCTCGTTTTTTATATCGGCTGCAATTTGGTCGCCGAGACTGCGGGCGATTTTATCAGCATCATTTAAAAGAGCAGTATGAGCTAGATAATAACTAATAGCTGATAAAATGATGAAACTCAGAATAAATAATGGTAATAAAATAATAAGAAATTTTGTTCGGACATTTTTTAATTGCAAAAAGTTCACTCCTTACAGATTTAATTTTAGGTAATATTACAAAATCAGGGAATAAAGCTTACTTACTATATCGTATAGTAACGTGAAATGTTAAGCGCTTTCATTGTAATAGGAAGAATTATTGCATTTATATAAAACTATATCACAAATAGTTCTTTTGTTGTATATTTTAGAGATAATATTCTGCTGAAATCATTTTCATTCGGTCATAATAATAAATTGAAAATGAGTGAATGTCCGATACTTTTTTTTGTGGCAGGCTGCAGAATATTCTTTCGTTTATTGCTTGATTGTCTTTAGTCAAAAGGTCAAAAAAAGTTTGACTTTTTGACCTTTTGTTGTATAATGAGAATCAAAGAAGATGCCAGATATCTAGATTGTTTTATGGGATCAAAAAAAAATAGACAGTAGGAGGAAAATATGATGGGAGAAGAAAAATATACACAAAAAGTTATGGCGGCAATGCAAACGGCTCAGCAAGCCGCGGCTCTGCATTATCATCAGGAAATAACAACAGCACATTTTTTATTAGCGCTTGCTAAAGAACCGGAAGGGTTATTAAATACGATTTTTCAAGAATGCAACACGGACTTGGTTATGCTCAAAACTCGGTTGGAGCAAGTCTTAAGGAAAATCCCAAGTGTCAAAGGACAGGATCGGCTTAGTATGAATACAGCTATGGTCCGGGTTTTGGGAAAAGCTGAAAAACTTGCAGAAGAAATGAAAGATGACTATGTCAGTACGGAACATATCTTACTGGCGATTGTTGATGATGGCGATCGTGATGTTGTTGATATTTGTCGCGAATTTGGTTTGAGCCGGAGTAAAATAAAATCGACTATTAAAATCAATCGAAAACAAAATGTTACCAGTGATAATCCTGAAGAAGGCTATAAATCATTAGAAAAATATGGTCTTGATCTTACGGAAGCGGCGCGTCAGGGGAAATTAGATCCCGTGATTGGTCGTGATGAAGAAATTCGGCGGACCATTGAAATATTGTCACGGCGGACTAAAAATAATCCAGTGCTGATTGGCGAACCAGGTGTTGGTAAAACTGCGATTGTTGAAGGGCTGGCACGCAGGATTATCGCTGGTGATGTACCAGAGTCCCTAAAAAATAAAAAACTTTATTCCCTAGATTTAGGATCGATGGTTGCAGGGTCAAAATTTAGAGGTGAATTTGAAGAACGTTTAAAAGCCGTACTCAATGAAATTGCAAAATCAGAAGGGCAGATTCTGCTCTTTATCGATGAACTTCATACCGTTGTAGGTGCTGGGGCTGCGGAGGGCGCAATGGATGCAGGCAATATATTGAAACCGATGCTGGCTCGTGGCGAACTTCGGTGTATTGGTGCGACAACCCTCAATGAATATCGAAAATATATTGAAAAAGATGCTGCATTAGAACGTCGCTTTCAACCGGTTATGGTGAAACAGCCAACGGTGGAAGATACGATTTCTATTTTACGTGGCTTAAAAGAGCGGTATGAAGTGCATCATGGAGTCCGGATTCGTGATAATGCACTTATTTCGGCCGCTGTTTTATCGGATCGTTATATTTCAGACCGTTTTTTACCGGACAAGGCTATCGATTTAGTTGATGAAGCTGCTGCAAAACTTAGAACGGAAATTGAATCTATGCCAGGACCGCTTGATGAAGTAAGCCGGAAAATCATGCAATTGGAAATTGAAGAACAGGCGTTAAAGAAAGAAACAGATACAGCTTCGAAAGAAAAACTGGAAAAGATTGTTTCGGAAAAAAATAGTTTACAGATTCAAGCAGATAAATTGAAAGCGCAATGGGAAACAGAAAAACAGGCAATTTTACGCGTGCGTGGGGTTAAAAAAGAAATTGAACGTATTAATAAAGAAATGGAAACAGCCGAACGATCCTATGATCTCAATAGACTATCAGAATTGAAATATGGGACATTGCCAAAATTGCAAAAACAGTTACAAGAAGAAGAACAGATTTTGGCAGAAAAAGACAATGGTTCACGACTCTTAAAAGAAGAAGTCGGCGAGGAAGATATTGCTAAGGTAGTAAGTCGTTGGACAGGGATTCCGGTAACGAAAATGCTAACTGGTGAACGTGAAAAATTAATTCATCTAGAAGATATTTTACATGAACGCGTTATTGGACAGGATGAAGCGGTGCGTGTGGTTAGTGAAGCCATTATTCGTGCCCGAGCCGGTATCAAAGACCCAAATCGACCAATTGGTTCCTTTATTTTTTTAGGACCAACTGGAGTTGGTAAGACAGAACTTGCTAAAACGCTGGCTGAGGCTTTATTTGATGATGAACGTAATATCATTCGCCTTGATATGAGTGAATATATGGAAAAACACTCGGTTGCTAGGTTGATTGGTGCACCTCCGGGGTATGTTGGCTATGATGAAGGCGGACAACTCACAGAAGCGGTGAGACGACGTCCGTATAGTGTTATTTTACTCGACGAAGTCGAAAAAGCCCATCAGGATGTTTTTAATGTCTTACTGCAAATTTTGGATGATGGTCGTCTGACTGATGGTAAGGGGCGGGTTGTCAATTTCAAAAATACTGTAATCATCATGACATCAAATCTTGGTTCACACGAAATTCTGAATCAGGAAAATTTTGCCGAAGCAGAAAAAGCGGTTCGTGATATAGTAAAAGATTACTTCCGTCCCGAATTTTTAAATCGTGTGGATGATATCATTGTGTTCAAAGGACTGGAAAGAAATCAGGTACAATCCATTGCGGCAATTTTACTGGAAACGCTGGATAAACGTTTGGAACGTCAAGTGAACATCAATATTAAGTGGAATGATGATGTACTGGCACTTTTAGTAGAACGCGGTTTTGATGCGAACTATGGAGCTAGACCATTGCGCCGGTTATTGTCACAGACGGTTGAAACGGCTTTAAGTAAAGAAATCATAAAAGGTGAAATCAAAGAAGGTGATACTGTCCAAATTGCTGTTTGTGATGGAGAATTGACCTTTACCACGATTTAAAGTATGTGCTTTATAAAAGGCAGAAGCCCCCAGCTTTTTGCGCTGAGGGTTTCTGCCTTTTTAGCTGGAATGGTTTCACAAATATATATTAAAAAATAGAGAGAAAGTTAAGCAAATAAACCTACTGCATAACCAGCAATACCGATTACAAAAAGACCTAAGATAATGACAAGTGGATTCATTCCTTTTTTGAGGAGATACATACAAACAAATGTCATCAACAAAGGAACGACACTAGGCATTAAACTATCGAGTACCGTTTGGATGGTAGTGATAACTTGTTTGCCATCGCTGGCAGTATAGGTAGATAGAACAAATGGCATATTTACGGTAGTCCATTTAGCGACGAGCGCACCCATAACAAGCAGACCCAAAACAGAAGAACCTTCCGTTAAATATCTAAGTTTATTGCCCCCCATATCGGTAACAAGCTGCGTGCCTTTGGAATAACCATACATAACACCGTACCAGTTTGTGGCTAAGCGAATTACGTTAAAAGCGATAAAGAAAATGAGTGGTCCGAGTATACTCCCGGTAAGTGCAATACCAGCTCCGAGCGCTGCTAACACTGGACGAAGTGTTCCCCAGAAGATTGGATCACCAACACCGGCAAGCGGTCCGATTAAACCAATTTTAACCCCGCTGATCGCACCCTCACTAATGTCAGCACCGTTTGACTTTTGTTCTTCCATAGCGGCAATAATACCCATGATTGGGGTTGCGAGAAATGGCTGGGTATTAAAAAACTCAAGATGGCGTTTTAAGGCGGCTTTTAATTCTTCGCCTTGATATAGTTTTTTTAAGGCAGGGATCATCGAAACACAAAAGCCGATTGCCTGCATTCTTTCAAAGTTGAAAGACCCTAAGAGAAAATTGGAACGTATAAATATAGAAACTAAATCACGTTTCGTTAATTTTTTTTCAGCCATGATATATCCTCCTTCAATAATTACATTAAATCTGAATCGTCGATATTGTCGATTGTATTGCCTGATGCACCACCAGCACCGGAATTTAGTTCACGTGCCAGTGATTTTACATGGAAATACGCACAAATTAAACCAACCGCACCAAAGCCAATTAAATTGATATTCGTAAACACGGCGAGTAAAAATCCTAAAAAGAAAAAGGGCATAAGTGATTTAGCGTTCATCATATTGATAACCATTGCGTATCCGACTACAACGATAAAACCACCGGAAACTTGCAATCCGCGTGTGATTACTTCAGGAATTGATGCCAAAAGTGCATTGACTGTATCTGTTCCTGCTACCATGCCAACGAGTGCAGCCGGTACAGCGACACGGATACCTTGCAGTAGGAGTCCCAAGAAATGACACATTTCGATGCCGCGGGTGCTTCCTTCAGCTGCGTATTTATCAGCAAGATGTTGGAAAAATACGGTAATGGTTCGTACAAAAATAGTCAATACCTGACCTGCTGCTGCGAGTGGTATGGCAACAGCTATACCGGCGCCAATCGATTGATGACCGATAATGACAAGAATGGCTGATATGACACTAGCTAATGCTGCATCAGGAGCCATTGCCGCACCAACATTCATCCAACCAAGAGCTAACATTTCCAGAGTACCACCTAAAATAATACCAGTTGTTATATCACCTAAAACTAGTCCGACTAAGGTGCAAGATATGAGTGGACGATGGAATTGAGCTTCATCTAAGACACTTCCCATACCGGAAATTCCTGCAACGATGACTAATAAAATCAATTGTATAGTTGTCATGGATTATAATCTCCTTTATATTAGAAATTTAAATAAAACGTCACTTAAATAAGACCTTTTGCTTTTAGAGATGCCATTACATCGCCTTTTGATTCGTTGGCAAGTTTGCGCAGATCTAGTTCAATACCAAGCTCATGTAATTTAACTAGGGATTTTACGTCTTCTGGACCAACAGCAACGGCACTGGAGATTAAAGTGGTGCCTTCTTTAAAACACATACCACCTAAATTAATCGATTTGAAAGGAATACCACCTTCTAAAGCCCTTAATGCATCCGTCGGGTTCGTGAATAGAAAAAGTGTTTTAAAACTGTCATATTTAGGGTTGTTGTAGGCTTCGACAGCTTTGTCGATAGGAACCACATAGGCTTTGACACCAGGCGGTGCTACTTGTAATAAAAGTTGTTTGCGCATAGTATCCTTGGAGACATCATCACTGCAGCACATGATCCTGTTGCAGCCTGATACTTTTGTCCAAACTGTGGCGACTTGACCGTGGATTAGACGATCATCGATTCTTGCAAAACTGATTTCCATACTAAATCGACTCCTTTAGATTAACATTAAAGCTTGCCAAAAATTTTTATCGGCATAATATTGAATGAGTTTGATTGATAATGACGAATTGCCTTGCCGATAAAATTTAAAAAACAAAACTCATATTTATATACAATGCAAGTTCTATGCCATGATAGTGTATTGGATATACGAAAAATATACATATAATATACAATATCCTCTATTGCTGTAGTATGTAGCGGAAAGGCTATTGTAGAAAAAATAAAAATAAAAATACACTGTTTCTTTTTTGCAATACAGTAGCTGCTGGTTGAATATTTATTTATAGTAATATAATACATATTTATCAAAAATGATACACTTTAAAAAGCTAAAAAGCTATTTTTTGCCTTTTATTGAAATTGTCAGAAAAAATACGAATGAATAAAAATTCATTGAAAACAAGAAAATTGATGAAATAATCAAATAATCATCAATGTAAGTGGTTTACTCTTGTAATCGCCTAGATTTATTGACTTTATTAGATTAAAAAAAGAATAAGTATATTCAATTTTCTAATGTTTAAGGATTGATTTACTGTATTAAAATCGGTCAAAAACGGTTAAACTTAGTCAAACTTACAAAATTTACAAAATAAATCAAAGCTAACTTACTTAAATATATTAAGAAAATAAAATATTTGCTTTTCTAGATAGATAGGTGTCATTAATATATTTGATATTAGTCTATGTAAAAAGATATTGTTAAGCTGAAAAAAAACATGGTACAATACAATAAATAACAGCATGTATAGGTTATTCATATGATAAAATGAATTGATGATACGATTTGATAGCCTCTCGGCATTCCAGCGGTGAAAACAGAGAAATTTAATAAAAAGAACTGGAAATTGGAGACAATCAAGAGGAAGCGTATTGGTAAAAACCATTTTGCTAAAAATGGGCATAACAAATAGA
>Ga0302185_10000281_pt1 | contig 40550 bp, 48 predicted proteins | sample II_Bog_E1_1_FD_200231 | JGI IMG/M metagenome (GOLD analysis project Ga0302185, IMG submission 200231) | Peat permafrost microbial communities from Stordalen Mire near Abisko, Sweden - II_Bog_E1_2 | ecosystem: Environmental > Terrestrial > Soil > Wetlands > Peat | place: Sweden: Abisko... | reverse complement strand
TCATAAGCTTCAGAGCTTTACCCCAGTATCCTAGTGACTGGAGGGTTACTGCTTGGTTTGATTCGTCAAGAATACGCATAACAACCTTTTCGCCATCGGCAATCGGCAGTGTACTGACACGAAGTGCATATTGCTTTCCTCCAAGTTTTATCTTGAATCGTCCATCTTGTGGAACACGACGTTCGTCGATCTTAAGATTAGATAAAATCTTAATACGACTAATTAGTGCATTTAGTACACTCACCGGAAGGCGATTCACTTCTTTAAGTACACCATCGATACGATAACGAACCTGTACAAATTCTTCGCGAGGTTCAATATGAATATCGCTGGCATGTGATCGAATTGCATATTCAAGGAGGAGATTAATAGTCTGTGCTATCGGGGAATCTTCGGCAATGTCTTTTTCGCTGACATTTTGGTTCTCGGTCTCGTCAGCCCGTTGAACATCGATGACTTCATTAAGTTCTTGGTTAACATCTCCATGGTAGTACTCAAGTGCGCTCAGAATATTGTCATGAGAGGTAATGTAGATTTTGGTATTTGTTCCAATTTCTTTCTCGATAAAGCTGACGGCTTGAATATCATCAGGGTCTTCCATTGCAAGGTGGCAAGTACCATTTTCATCAATTTTAAAGAGGACTGCATTGTATTGCCGGGCAACACGCTCAGGAATTCTATTGAGCACCTCAATAGGGATGTCTCTCGCTTCGAGTTCTACGTAAGGAACTTGGATATATTCGGCAAATTCCTTAACAAGGTCTTTTTCTGAAATAACATTGTTGTCAAGAAGAAGGTCTAATAGAGGGCGCTTTGAACGAGCGCTCTCTTCTTTGAGAGTGTTCATCTGCTCTGTAGTAGCTTGACCGCCGTCTACGAGCAATTTTTCGATGGTCTCGTCAGAAATACGCATACCGCTTACGCTCTATTGTAATTGAGATAGAGCAAAAGTACTAGCACGTACTATAATAGTAGGAATGACTATTCAGGTTACATCGACTAAGGCTATGAACGACTTTGGCAGCCGACTTGGCGCTCTTTTGAAGAAAGGGCTTGTTATTGAACTCGTCGGTGATGTTGGAGCGGGAAAAACCACGCTAGCAAAGGGTATTGCCGTTGGTTTAGGAATCGAAGATAATGTACAAAGCCCGAGTTTTACCATTAGCCAAGTATACGAGGGAAAAGAGCTGCGTCTTGCTCATTATGACTTCTATCGTCTAAGTGATGCAGGAATAATGCAAGATGAATTAGCAGAAGTCGTTACGGATCTAAACACTATTACTCTTATCGAATGGGCTGAAATAGTTCAAGGAGTACTACCAGCTGATCGTCTTACTATTCACATCACTCCAACCTCTGAAACTGCTCGCTCCCTTTCGATTAGTTCAGGCGGACCTATAAGTAAAGTTATTGAGGAACAACTATGATCATACTTCTTGATACCAGTACTCCTGTGTGTAAGCTATCGTTCTTCGATGGAGAGACTCAAATCGACGAACAGTGGCAAGCAGATAGAGAACTAGCGAATGGACTATTAAAATACCTTGATACGACACTTAGGACACACCACTTTACCTGGAAAGATATTACTGGAATTGGCGTCTTTGAGGGTCCTGGTAGTTTTACCGGACTTCGTATCGGTCTCACTGTCATGAATACACTGGCAGATACGGAGCACATACCGATAGTAGGAAAGCAAAACGAGACATGGCAAAAAGAGGCTATTGATAGCCTTCTTGCAGGCCAGGATGACAAGATTGTTATGCCTTTTTATGGGAGTGAAGCTCATATAACCGCTCCACGAAAATAGCTTGCAAGATATGACTATATGGGACTACTATAAGAATAGTCCTGTTGGACTCTGAATAATTTTTGAAATCGACGCGTGACCATTTGAATTCTTGATACACCTGTTCTCTCTGCGCATCAGCACTTCTGGTCATCGCGAGGAAGGAACCTATATGATTGAAGGTATAATTGCCGCTATTGTTGGCATTTTTGCTGGCGTGGGTGGAACAGTTGCTTATGATAGGCGACAAGTACGAAGTAGTAAGCAGAAGGCAGATAAAGAGCTTGCTGCTGCAACAACAAAAGCAAGTAATATTGTTTTAAAAGCTAAAGATGAGGCACTTGAGCTTGAGAATGATCGTCGCAAAGAGTGGAAGAGAACCGAAGATCGTTTAGCTGAACGTGAAACATCACTCGATAAAAAACTTGACGATCTTGATAAGAAGAACGACAAATTACGCGCACAAGAGGACGAGGTTGAATCGCTAAAAAATGATATTCGTGACATACGAACAAAGCAACAAGACAAGTTAGAGAAAATTGCGAAATTATCAAAAAAAGAAGCCGAAGATCATCTTATGAAGATGACGGAACGTGACATCAAGAACGACCTTGTCGGACTTGTAAATAAATTACAAAAAGATGCTATGGATGATGCCGAAGAATCAGCACAGACGATACTCGTTACCGCCATGGAACGTATGAGTAGTGAAGTGACTGCTGAACGAACGGTGACAGCTCTTAAGTTAACGGACGATGAGATGAAAGGAAGAATTATCGGTAAGGAAGGTCGTAATATCCAGGCTTTACAGCGAGCTACGGGTGTCGACATCCTCGTTGACGATACTCCAGGAATGGTCATTCTAAGCTCCTTTGATCCTCTTCGTCGTCAGGTCGCTCGTGAAGCACTTGAGATGTTGATGAAAGACGGACGAATACACCCAGGACGTATTGAAGAAGTCGTAGCAAAAGCTGAGAAAGAAATTGAGAAACAAGTAAATAGGGCAGGTGAAGATGCTGCTCGTGAAGTTGGCGTTGTCGGTATTCCAAAAGAAATACTTCATCTACTTGGTGAACTAAAATTTAGAACTAGCTATGGTCAAAATGTCCTCATGCACAGCACTGAAATGGCGCATATGGCAGGCCTCATTGCGGTTGAAATTGGTGCAGACGTACGTATCACAAAAATTGCTACGTTACTTCATGATGTCGGTAAGGCAGTCACCCATAAAATAGAAGGAAAGCATCACCATATCGGGGCCGAGTTAGCACGCAAATACGGTATGGATGAAAGAATCGTTCATGCAATTGAAGCTCATCACGATGATATTGAAGCAACTACCCCAGAAGCCTTAATTGTTCGAGTTTGTGATGCTCTGTCTGCGGCACGACCAGGTGCACGAAACATTAGTGCTGAAAACTTTGTCGAACGTATGCGTGATCTTGAAAATATTGCTCTTAGTTTCAACGGCATCGATAAAGCCTATGCAATTAGCGCAGGACGCGAAGTACGAGTTATCGTAAGTCCAAAGGCAATTGATGATTTGAACGCAATTAAACTAGCTCGTGATATTGCAACAAAAATCGAGAGTACTATGCAATATCCAGGCACTATCAAAGTTAACGTTATTCGTGAAACACGAGCAATTGAGTTTGCTAAATAGCTACTGATTTGTAGAAGTAGAATCTGTTGATGTAGCCGGCGTAGAAGTATCAGTTGTATCACCTGTCGTTGGTGTTGAGTTGTCAGTACTAGTTGTACTACTTGTGCCGTTGTCATATACCCTTCGTCGAAATTCTTGGGTAGAACTTGTGTAGGTAGGCGTTGTCGTGTCAGTACCTGTGTCATTCGTATCGTCTGTTGTCGACGGATCTTCTGTACTAGAAGTAGTAGGAGTTGTAACTGTAGATGTCGCAGGTGACGCTGCAGTTGCCGTAGTAGTAGAGGCTGCGCTAGTAGATGGTTGTAAGGTTGTAAATATCTGATATGAAAGAAATGCTACAGCCACGACAGCAATAACACCAAACCATGACCAAAATATTCCAGTATCTTTTGTATCCTGAGTATTCGTAGTCTGAGTATAACGTCGAGCTTGTCGATAAGTTGGTTGCGTCGTATGGTTTGGTCGATAGACAGGTCGAGAATACGATTGCTGTCGGTAAGCCGTTGAGCCTCCGCTATGAGACGCTGTCGTATGATGGCTGGTAGATGCAGTTTTTTGGTCGTACTCTCTCCGAAGAAGAGGATTAGATAGTACGCGATACGCTTCATTTAATTCCATCATCTTCTCAGTACTTCCACCGTAATCTGGATGGTACTTTAAAGAAAGCTGTCGATATTTAGTCTTTATATCGACACTACTTGCTTTAGCGGAAACTGTTAGTAGCGCATAAAAATCGGCCATTTAATCAGTATCCTTAAAACGGTTTAGAATAAGCTTGAAAAGCATAGTTGTTACTTTATATAGCACCTTTAGTTACAGTAGAAAAAATCTGCCTTAAAGACAGATTCTCTGCTACTTAAATAGATGAATCTATCTCAGGCCTTATACTTATTATAACATTTTACTTTACAATTGAAAACTAACAAGAACTTATTTCGGCGTTACTGAGGATTTTGTGATCGATGTCTTTTCATCGCCACAAAGAAGAGTATACCTGCTGCAATGAGTATGGCAATTGAAATAACCAATCCCCACCAGTTAAACGAATTTTTAAGTACAGGGGTAGAAGTGGATTTTTGAGCTACATCTTTAGTTGGTGTAGTGGATGAGGTTGAAGTATTTGGAGTGGTCGTTGCAGGCGTAGTAGGAGTTGTGACCGTAGACGTCGTTGAACCAGTAGGTGCTGTAGTTGAAGAATCAGTTGATGATGTTGTGTCGGGGCTGGTAATTGATGAATCCGTTGTATCGTCACAGTCTGTATTGTAGTCATCTGCGCTGTATGTTCCACAGGCATATTCAGCAGATACATAGCTACTAGTTTGGATAGCGAAAATTCCTCCAACAAGAATAACCGCTAATAACCAAATACCGAATAACTTTCTATGCATATTTCTAAAATACCACGAATTTTGACCTTACGAGTAAATAAGCTTGTGTTTATGTGCATTCCTTGCTCTAATGGTAGGTAGTAATAAAGGGAATTTCGGGAAATGATCAAAGAGAATCTACAGGGATTACTTGAAGAGAAGATGGATCGTAAAAAGTTCCTCTCTTTTACGGGCGCAATTGTTCTAGGTATAGTAGGTGTTACTGGTCTCATAAACATACTCGTTAAATCTCGCAGCTCTCAGACAGACAGCCAATATCCTGTGCAAACAAGTGGGTACGGCGGATCCGACTACGGAGAGTAACAGCTAACAGTACTAATTGTTGTTGAATCTAAAATAACTCTGTCTAGATAGGCAGAGTTATTTTATTATAAAGAATTAATTCTTTTGGTCGGGGTGAAAGGACTCAAACCTTCGACCTCACGGTCCCAAACCGCGCGCGCTATCAACTGCGCCACACCCCGATGTGATGTACTCGTAGGATTATATCCTAAAACAACTATCATTACCAGAGATTAACGGATATAAAACTATCTGTCATGCTACACTTATAGGTAGATCTACTATGAAAAATATTCCTTACGATGCACCACAATTTAGCCTACCGGATGAGTCCGGGATGGTTCAATCTCTTAAAAATTATGTAGGTAAATGGGTAATACTCTACTTCTATCCTAAAGATGATACACCAGGATGTACGACTGAGGCATGTAGTTTACGAGATGCTCGTAATGAGCTTGCTGAACTCGGTGCTGAAGTTATTGGTGTAAGCAAAGATGACGCAGCTGCACACGAACGATTTAAGGCAAAACATACGCTCAACTTCACATTACTCACTGACGTGGACGCTAAAGTTATCAATGACTATGGTGCATGGGGAAAGAAACAATTTGGCCAAGAAGGAATACTAAGAAAAACTTTTATTATTAATCCTGAGGGACAGGTAGTTAAGGTCTACGGACGAGTGACTCCGCTCGGTCACGGTGACCAAGTCATTGCAGAACTTAAAAAGTTACAAAAGAAGTAGACTGGCTATTATCGAGGGCGAGTACTGGCAACAGATCGTGCATGTAAAGCAAAGGAATCGTTTATAGGCATACCTTCGAATTGTCCATATTTATTTATGACAGCAATCTTAATTAAATGATCTGCAATCGCTGGGTTTTTTGGTAACAATGACCCATGAAGGTAAGTTCCGATAACGTTTTTATATCGTGCGCCTTCGGTTGCGTCTTTTGTATTATTACCTGCACCGATCCTTACGCTAGCAAGTGCAGTGACGCCTTTTCCGAGAAATGTCTGTCCACTATGATTCTCATACCCAATGATTGAACCAAATTCTTTACTCGTCGTAATAATATTTCCAATCAAGCGTTCTGATTTTGCATACGTTTCTATATCAAGTAAACCGATACCTTCGATAGTTATGTCATCTGCAGTTTTAAAGAAACGACCGAACATTTGGTATAGTCCACACACCATGAGCATTGGGGTATTCTTTTCGGCAAGTTCTTTTAAATGATTCCCTATTGTCAGTAGATCGTCTTGGATTTTTGTTTGCCCACTATCTTGGCCACCTCCACCCACGATAATATCAACATTTTCTGGGAATGAGTCACCAGGATTATAGTCAACAACGATAGGCTCATATCCTTGCCAACTAAGACGTTGTTTCAAAGTTAAAGTATTGCCAAAGTCACCGTAAATATTCATATCTCGTGGATAGAGTTGGAGGATAATAATCTCTTTTTTACTCATGCTATATGCTCCACATAGGTACTTTTTCTCAATGCTCTTCTTATCTCAAGCATTGCGGTATAGGTACAATAAATCCGCATTGGCTTGTCTGAATTATTAGATATGAATCGCTTTAAAGCTTTTCCTATTTTTGTTTCAACGTTGTCTACCGAAACGTCATCATATTGAAGACGTAAAGCCATGTCATAGCCTCGAACTCCTGATACTTGAGACACACCTTCTTTTGCTAAACTTCTAAAATCAACATCCCATAACCAAGACATATCACGTCCATCTGCATAATTATCGTTTATGGCTATCATTGTCGCGACTCCAGGAGAGAGGAAGGACTGTAATCCTAATCGAAAACCAGAAGGATTCTTTACAAGGATAAGTTCTAATTTCTGTTGTTCAATAGTAAATGATTCGCCTCTTCCGAAGGCAGGAGTAACATTTTCAAGTGCCTTTGTAAGCTTTGGGATATCTATAGTGTCTTTAAGGACACTACGAACAACCGCTAGGGCAGCCGCAGCATTATATACGTTATAGATACCGTTTAATTTTAATGATACCTCCATGTGTGTAGTCCCCAAAGTAAAGGATGCACGATTATCCGAGAATGAATCAAGTGTTACATCGGCTGGTACTTGAGCGCGGGGCTTTGGTGTCTCGCCTCTTAGGTTGTCATCACTAGGAAATACTCTCAAAAGGCTTTCATCTAGGCCGAAATAGTGGACTTCAGCACCTCTAGTATCTTTTGCAAGATCAGCAATACGCCTATCTTCCCTATTTAAAACAACTGCCGTAGTGGTCTGCTCTACGATTGTGCGAAGTAGGTTAGTCGTATAATCAATCTCACCAAAACGATCTAACTGATCCCGTAGGACGTTAAGAATCAGGCTATATTTTGGTTGTATCGCATACACGAAATGGGTAGCATGTGCCTCGTCTAGTTCAAGTACGGCTATGTCGGCATGAAGCTTTCCGCGTAAATCGACGTCTGCTAAAAGTGCGGCGGCTACGCCTCGAGTGAAATTACTACCCGTACGGTTAGTAAATACCGTAAGTCCTTGACTCTCTAGAAGCTCAACAACCATTTTGGCAGTTGTTGTTTTTCCATTCGTACCACTAATAACAATGACACCCTGTGGAAGCTTTGAAAGTATGTCACGAATAAAGTTAGGATCAATATGTTCAACGAATAATCCTGGTAGCGCAGATCCATTACCTCGAAGTCGAGCTATTCTTCGAACAGACTTTCCTAAAAGAGTAACGTACAGTTTAGACATATCTAGTATTATACCGTATTAATCTGTCGGAATTATGCATAACCAGTTATAATGAAGTCATGTTTTTCGTGGGATTACTTTCATGGTGGTATGGAGAGGGGTGGCGTGGTCGTCTTCATATTATGGCTAATCGACTTGCCGCGACAACGGACTATTTCTCTATAAGCCTATTACTTTCAACTCTATTTGCACCATTTAGACAGATCTCAGCTGGAAGTGTTGGAGGATCGATTAGTAATCAAGCGAGAGCACTGGTTGATAAGACCATCTCAAGGCTAATTGGGGCAATCGTACGAATCAGTATGGTAATTATTGGATTACTTGTTATTGTGTTCCAGATTATTATCAATGTGTTTCTGTTACTATTTTGGCCTCTTATACCGATACTTCCAGTTCTAGGTCTTATTATGACTATCATCGGATGGGTACCACTATGGCGATAATTGACTTTAAATATACAAGTCCGCGATCTGAAAAAGCACGAATTAGTTTGCAACTCGGTGGCACATGGAAGAAGGTCCTTATAGCAATTGCAGTACTTCTTTTTGTATCGTCGATAGCTCTGCTTATTGCGAGTTATTCGGCGGCGTGGGTTGTCCTAGGCTTAGCTTTTATTCCAGTGATGATCGTAAAATGGTATAACGGTGAGCTCAAGAACCTTATACCAGTTACGAAACCGAGCAGCATTGATGACGTACTTGATTCATCCATACTTGGTTTGCTTTCGCATCAGCCGACACCATATGAAATAGCGGGCATACTTGGAGTTGTTCCAGGCGGACAGTTTTTTGCTGCAAGATTCGGTATAGGATCTCAATTTTTTCTCCAATTCGCCTCCAAAGACACAAAGGACATGGCCGCTATATGGCAATCTGCCTGGAATATCAAAGAACGACTTAATAGTAATCATGTGTCCCCGGGTATTCTTATCGCTGCTCTCCTTGAGGCAATGCCAGATCAACAGAAGCTACTAGCTCATCTTCAACTCGATATGAACGATATATATGCTGGCATCGGTTGGTATGACCATCTGCATAGTCTTATTAATAAGCAGAACGTTCCAAAGCGAACCGGCGGTATTGCTCGTGACTGGTCTTTTGGTTGGACGCCTCTCTTAGACAGATTCGGCAATAATATCAGCCAAACAGTTAGTGGAGGTCTCCTTTCTACAGAACTTGAAGTACATGCAGATATCTTGAATCAATTAATAAAATCTTTCGATGGATCGGGTCGCCAAAACGCAGCATTAATTGGTCCGACAGGTGTAGGGAAAACGCAAATCATCCATGCATTTGCTGAGAGACTTCTTGATGCGACTGCGACTATCCCGGATGGGCTGAGATTTAATCAAGTCTACACACTTGATGCCGGAGCACTTCTTTCTGTTGCGCCAGGTAGGGGAGAGATTGAAGCGCTATTAAATAGAATTCTAAATGAAGCCTACCGATCAAAAAACATTATTATTTGTTTCGAAGATGCTCAAGTCTTTTTTGAAGATGGTGTCGGCTCCGTAGATATTAGTAGTATTTTACTTCCTGTTTTAACAGCGGGTAACCTTCGTATGATACTAACTATGGATGAACAGAGATTCTTAAAGATTAGTAGCTCCCGCCCAGAACTTGCTAACGCACTCAACCGTATAATGATTACTCAGACGAATAAGCAGGACACATTGAGTATTCTAGAAGATCAGATAATTCTCCTAGAATTTAGCCAGAAGGTAACCTATATGTATCAGTCTCTCGAAGAAGCCTATAGACTTAGTGAAAGATATATTCACGATCTTGTTATGCCGGGTCGTGCTCTTAAGCTACTTGAAGCTGCGGCATCTTTTTCAGAGCAAGGTCTTGTAACGGCTCATTCAGTTCAACAGGCAATCGAGAAAACGATGAATATAAAAGTAGGTGTGGCTAGTAGTGATCAAGACCGCGACAAGCTGCTTAACTTAGAATCATTAATCCACGAACGCATGATTAACCAAACACATGCTGTGAGTGCTGTAAGTGATGCCCTACGACGTGCCCGTTCGGGCGTACGTAATCAGAATAGGCCTATTGGTACTTTCATGTTCCTCGGACCAACCGGTGTAGGTAAGACTGAGCTTGCTAAGGCCCTTGCTGATGTCTATTTTGGTGGTGAAGATCATATGATCCGAATTGATATGAATGAATTTGTATCGAGTGACGATGTTATGCGACTTATCGCAGACGGGTCAGATGATCCAAATAGTCTTACTGCACAAGTAATGAAAAACCCTTTCAGCGTTGTTTTGCTAGATGAGATCGAGAAAGCTCATCCAAGTGTTCTTACGACTCTTCTTCAATTACTCGATGAGGGAATTCTACGTGATGTTAAAAATAGGGAAGTGAGTTTTCGTGATTCAATAATAATTGCGACAAGTAATGCGGGTGCCGATCGTATTCGTGAATACATCGAACAAGGATACGACATAGAGAAAATCGAAGACCAATTTGTAAATGAATTAATCAACAGTAATCAGTTTAAACCAGAGTTTCTAAACAGGTTTGATGAGATTGTAACTTTCCGGCCTTTAAAGAAAGATGAATTAGTTCAGGTTGTAGATCTTATCTTAGCTGGTATAAATAAAACGCTTAGTCTTCAAAAGGTGAGTGTCGTTGTTAACGAAGACGCGAAGCTATATCTTGTCGATGCTGGGTACGATCCCCGACTTGGTGCCCGTCCTATGAGACGTGTTGTGCAGAAAGCTGTTGAAAATACAGTCGCTAAACAGATGTTAGCTGGAACGGTAGAGGCAGGTGGAACGATTACGATTACGCTCGATGAAGTAAGTGCAATTGTAAGTATCAAACAACAAGCTGACTCGATAGTTACAGAAAATACCCAACCAAATAAATAGAAGACCTATAAAAGTCTTCTAGATATTATGGGGCGAATGATGGGGATCGAACCCACTACCTACGGAACCACAACCCGTCGCTCTAACCAGATGAGCTACATTCGCCATAGTCAACATTTAGACTAAGCAATTGTAACAGATTAGGACTTATATGAAAATACAGTTTACTACTTTCACACTCCCGTTATTATTGGTATAATAGCCAAACATGCGGGCGTCGTATAACGGCTAATATGTCTGCCTTCCAAGCAAACGATGAGAGTTCGATTCTCTCCGCCCGCACCAAAGCTTATTGGAGAGACGTCAGAATTGACGTCTCTTTGCTATGATAGATATATATGAGAGTTGTTGGATGTTTTTTAGAGTATGATAATAAGTTTGTTCTTGTTCATCGATTACCGCATAAGCCAGACGGTGATACTTGGGGCCTTCCAAGTGGAAAAGTAGAAGAAAATGAATCTGATCTAGATGCTTTTCGTAGAGAACTATATGAAGAGACCGGTTATAAAGCACGTGACAGTGAAATTAAATTGCTTGGTAAGTATGATTTTATTTCCCCACGAGGTGACCCAATCACGTATATAACCTATAAAGTTAAACTTAGTAGTTTTCACGAAGTGGTTTTGGAGAAAGCTGCACATTCAGAGTATAAGTGGGTGAGTATTGAAGAGGCTGATAGTATGACCGATCTAATTCATGGCCTACATGATCTATTCAGACTTGTTGGTTTCTTGAAGTAAATTCGTACTTCATCTAGAACGGAGCACCAGATGTTATTAAGAAGCCTATTGAGGATTCTCTTTATTTTGTTAATTGCTGTACGTATTTTTGCGTAGCTGCCATTGCCGGTAGTTTGAGTGCTTCTTCTTTAGAGAACCAACGGTACTCAACTACTCCTTCCGGGTCAATGTGAAATTCAGTATTGTCACGATCAAACGTAGCTTCGAAGAAATAGATAGTTCCCTGTCCGAAATCATATGGTGTCGTCATGATATCAATTAGTACTGTGGGATCAAGGCTTACACCAAATTCCTCTCGTAACTCACGTATCGCAGCCGCCTTAGGTGAGGTATCTTCTAATTCGATCCCGCCTCCAATTGGCTGCCAGAATTCCGGTAACTTACGCGTACGCATTAGTAAGACGTCTCGCAGGCCCAACACCGCAACATCTCGTTTTGGATACTTTTTTGCGTATTGTTTAATGACGTCCTCATTCATATTTTTAGTATATCAGTTCAGACTCTTTCTGAAATCGTGCACCGCAAAGAATACTCTTATGGAGTGTTTTTTTGTTTTCGGCTATAATAGCCAACATGCCCCGGTAGCTCAGTGGATAGAGCAGAGGACTTCTAAGCCTAAGGTCGTTGGTTCGATCCCAACCCGGGGTACCAAAACATAAGCATTATAATAGACTTCGTCATGGAGCCTATTTGTTTGTTATGATAAAGATATGAATAGAGTTGTGATTCTGCACGGTAACGGCAATAGTCATGGAACAGATGATTGGTATCCTTATATCAAATCAAACCTTGAAGTTATCGGCGTCGAGTGTCTTACTCCGGATATTCCAGATAATGTGCTTGCGAGAAAGAAATTCTGGTTTCCCTATTTTACAGATGTTCTAAAGCTTGGTCCAGACGATATTATTATTGGAGCTTCATCGGGTGCCTTGGCCATTCTAAAATACGCCGAAGATCATAAAATCGGGGCCAGTATCTTAGTTGGTACATACTACACAGATTTAGGTTACGAGGATGAGCGCACAAGTGGTTATTTCGAGACACCTTGGAATTGGGAGAAGATAAAAGCCAATCAAAAATGGACAGTTATCTTTGCCTCAACAGATGACCCCTATATCCCAATATCCGAACCTAAATTCATTCGTGACCAGCTCGGTAGCGAGTATTTTGAATTCAGTGATAGGGGTCATTTTGGTAGTCATAAGAACCCAACGCTTGAATTTCCTGAATTACTTGAATTTCTCAAATCAAAGTTAAACGACTAATTCCGTTATAACTTTCACTAAAGTGCTGTACCGTAAAATTATGAATATATTTATCACAGCCAGTAAAAGCGCTTACCATGAAGTAGAAAAGATTAAGTTAATACTTGAAGCGGCTGGGCATAACGTCACTCCACCAAATGGATTCGATAATCCTAACGCCGAGGAAGTGACTCGTAACTATTCACCTGAGCAGTATAGTGATTGGAAAGCCCAGATGATTCGAGAAGATGGCAGAATTGTTGCAAAACACGATGCCGTTCTCGTATTGAATTATGAGAAAAATGGGCAAGAAAACTATATCGGGGGTGCTACATTCTTAGAGATGTTTAAAGCGTTCGACCTAGGCAAGAAACTGTTCTTATACAATCCAATTCCCGACGGAATGCTAACAGATGAGATTATCGGACTACAACCGATTGTTATTAATCAAGACCTATCCTTACTCCAATAAAAATCTAACTTTAATCGAAATACTGTTCCAAAACAGAAAGACCAAAACAGAATTTTTAATCCATTGCTTATGCTTTTACCTACAGTTCATAATGATACACTTAACATATGACTGAACGACCTCGAGCTTCCATCCAAGATGTCAATATTGAACTAGGTGACGACGTTTCAAAAATGCTTTACGAAGCATCTAAACTTACTCATCAAAATCGTCCAGGACTTGTTCATGAAGCTCATGAATCATTTTCGGGATTTAGATCAATTCCATTAAACCAATTCAATGATATCGCCAACCTAGAAATGAACATAGGCTTTGACGGCGTAGGAACAAAAGTAGAAATATCAGAAAGACTCGATGACCACTCTGTTGTTGCGCATGATTTGTTTGCGATGGTTTGTGACGATGCAGTTGTGCGTGGAGCAGAGCCAATTGCTATCGGAACTATTCTCGATGTGCGACAACTAGACGACACAGAACATACACGAGAAGCTGTCAGGCAACTGGCAACAGGATATGTTGCGGCAGCAGCTCTTGCGCGAGTTGCAGTAGTAAATGGTGAAGTCGCAGAATTAGGCGATCGTGTTGGAGGATATGGTAGGTTCAACTATAACTGGGGGGCAGCTATTCTTTGGCTAGTTCATAAAGACCGTGTGCTAACAGGTAACGCCATTCAGCCTGGCGATTCCCTCGTTGCACTAGGTGAAGACGGCTTTCGATCAAATGGTATTACGGATGTCCGTAGAGCGATGCTCGAACACTATGGTGAAGATTGGCAGTATAAAGTCATACCCGAACTAGGTAAAGCTTCATTGGGTAGACTCGTACAGAAGCCATCGATCATTTACTCGGGTTTCATGTCTGATATAACTGGGGGGTACGACATAACAAAAGAACCCCTTGCTAAAGTAACAGGGGTCGCCCATATTACAGGAGGAGGCCTACCTAGTAAGCTTGGGCGTATGCTAGAACCAAGTGGATTAGGGGCTGAAATAGCAGATTCAATGACCCCACCTGACATTATGTTAAAAGTTCAAGAGCTTCGTGGCTTTAGTGATAAAGTAGCCTACGGTAAGTGGCATATGGGACAAGGAATGGTTATTGCTACTTCTGAACCAGATGCTGTCCTTGAAGCTGCTGAAAATTATGGTATCAGAGCAAAAGAAATCGGCTTAGTTACTAAAACCCCACTAATTAAGATCCGCAATCAAGGCGCCGGTAATGACAGTGAATGGCTCGAGTTTGCAAAAAAGGCTGCCTAGCTTGTCACAAGACTGGTTCTAATTTTCGCCAAAGTACTGTACAAAAATGATTATGTTTTTATAAAATCTCTGATGGTTTTATAATTATTCAATGACTGAAAAATACGTTGAACCAAGTCCTGCGGACATAATAATTCGAGATGCGGTAGACGAGTATATTGATTACGCCGTTAATGCCGGTTTATTGACAAAATCAGATATACATATTGATCCCAAAACATTAATCGTGAATGGTTGGACACATTTAGAAACTGAATCCGGTGTAAGAATTTCTAAAAACAATCTAGGATACCTAGAGTTAGAGGCTGAGTTTGAGGATGAAGTGGGTGTTAATTCTGTCGACGTTATACAAACAGTCCGATTATTTCCAGGATTAAACGCTGAAATAACAGAAAAAATTGTAGGCAGTAACGTGAAGACAGTACCTAAACGTGATCATGAACGTATAGCTACTGAAATGGCGAATTTAATTAAAAGTATTTACTAATTCAGTTCTAACCCTCACCAAAGCGCTGTATAAATTCGGAAAATATGAAAAACTAGTTTAGCTGCTTTCTGAAACTTTTCATACGCCTCGTGTATATAATGGATGTAAACACTAAAAGCATGAACAATATAGCAGAAAAAATCATTATTGAAGCAGTTTGTGACGGTGATCACGAACAGTATCGTCATCTTGTCGAGCGCTATAACCGTGGACTTATTCAGCACCTTACTAATCTAGTACACGATCAGCATAACGCTGAAGATATCGCACAAGATGCTTTTATTCGCGCTTTCGAGAAGATTCATTCGTATAATGACTCTTATGCCTTTTCGACTTGGCTCTACAAGATAGCCGATAATATCGCTCTTAGGCAGTTGAAGAAAATAAGATACATAACTGATATTGATGAGATCGAAGCACTTCTGCCGAGTGATAGAACGAGCGTTGTTGATCAAGCAGACCAAACACTAGATAGCGAAACTATCCGTAGGGCTATTAATAAAATGCAAAACAACTATAAAAGAGTCATTACTATGTACTACTGGGATGATATGAGTTACGAACATATCGCAGATATTATGGATCGACCAGTCGGTACGGTGCGAACATGGCTTCATCGAGCAAAGGAAGAATTACGAAAGGAATTATATGGAAGAATTTGATCAAAAAATTAAAGATGCAAAAAAAGAGCTTGAACCTAGAAAGGATTTTGTTGAAATGACCATGCAACGCGTACAAGCTACTAAACCAAAAAAGACCTGGAGAATGAGATTCTGGCTTCCTCTGACAGGAGCTGCTACAGCTGTTGTGATTGTCGCTATCTTACTTGTTCCTACATTTACTCATTCGAATGGTGTAGTAAATAGCACGACAGGGTCAGCGTCAAAGTCAGTTAATTCAACGCCTTCAACATCTTCTACAACCCCGTCAGTTCCTGCCGGTACTGACAATGCCAGTCTCGATAGTGACATGGATGGCATTAATAGTAGCATGAATCAAGATTCTAACGACCAATCATCAGCCGATTCTGCCGTTAATGATAGTTCACAGGAGATCACCATTCCCAGTAGTTAAGTCATTTCTATGAAACTTTACGAGACCTACGGGTATATAAGGAAGTAGAGCAATAGACGAGCTCATCAACATAAGGAAGGATTATTATGAAATTTATACACACTATTCGATCACTAAAACCACAAACCTACGGACTATTGTCTTTAGCAGTTCCCGTTATTGCCATAGCAGCGGGAAGCCCACTACTTGCTAATGCAGTAACTGCTAGTACGACAACACCAACCACTGCAACTACAAGCCAAAGCCGATTACCGATCATTATCACAAAAGGCGATCAGGAGATTACTCGTCGTCTCACAACACTCAATACATTGACGGCAAAAATCAACGCTGCGACAAAATTAACAGCGAGTGATAAGACGACGCTTTCAAACGAAGTAAGCTCTACGATTACGGGACTTACGACGCTTAAGGCCCAACTCGACGCTGAGACAACGGTCGCTGCTGCAAAAACTGACGTCGCCAACATCTATTCTGAATATCGTGTCTATGCACTCGTTGCTCCTAAGATTGGACTGATCAAAGTTGCAGACGATCAACAAGTTGTCGAAGCAAAGTTAACCGCGCTTTCTGTAAAGCTACAGGCTCGTATTACCGCTGATCAAACAGCAGGAAAAGATGTCACTACACTTCAAGCAGATCTCGCTGATTTAAACGCTAAAGTGAGTGCGTCACAAACAATTTCATCTAACATGGAAAGTACGGTTATTAGTCTACAACCGAGTGATTACAACAGTGATCATACACTTCTCACTGGAGATAGTGCTCAGTTGAAAACTGCTCATGCGGATAATACTGTCGCCGTTACGGATGCAAAGAACGTCATCGCGGGTCTAAAAAGTCTTTAGACAAAAATTGCAAAAGGGAGCGGTTATATGCCGCTCCTTTTTAGTTTGATATAATACAGCCATGAGCGAAATAATAAGTACGAATAACGACCGGCTTGAACATTTGGTAAAGATTAAAAAATCTTATTTTGGTCAAACTGCAAAACTTGCGATTTCTTTTGTTGCTGGCATGGTTTTATCAGCCGCGCTTATAGCCACATACACACTAATTTATCTGCATATAGAAAATCCACCTATTGTTCAATCTGCTATAAAAACATCGACACCTACTACGACGACTACGAAAGCTGATGAGGGTAGTACGTCAGTCACTCAGGCAAATCTAGATAAATATGTATCAGCAGTAGATTGTAGTACATTACCAACGTATTCCAACTATCAACTATCAGCAAGCACTACTCGACAAAATCTAGTGAACATTAACTTGGATGAAGGAACCTTAACTTATGAGAGTAATAGGGGCGGCGGTAGTCCTAGCTGGGGTCCCACACTTCCTATTGTTGTAGATGCCAATTGTAATGTCATAAGCATCACTAAACTGTCTTCAGGTGACATAATAAATTTGTATTATTATCTAACTCCGCCATCACCTGGCGCAACAAACTATATACGTATTGTTCAATTAATACAGTAATAAAGTTCTAACTCTCACCAAAGTGCTGTATCATATTTTCTTTAGTCATGATTATCGACTATTAACAAATGATTCATCGAACGAGCTAATGTCAACATCGACACCGTTGAGACTATATTCAAAATATTGCTGAATACCTATTCGCATGGTTTCGGGTGCATTCCAGCCACCGTAGACTTGAGCCTTAGGAACTGATAGGTCGGCTACTAGAGCCTGCGGTTCTTGATACGTTGCGTCAGTGTCCCATAACGGGATTGTTTTGAAATTATTAGCGTTGGAGCCCTCTATTGTTGGCCACATGTCTGCTCCTGTGTAGATGACAGGTTGCACGCCTGCTGCTTCTAGTCCGTTAACCATTTGTGAGGTGACGGGTATGCCCGGATCAGTTTCAATATCGAGAGCAAAAAAGGTAAGATCTTTTTGATATGGTCCCGTTGCTGCTATACCCCCCTGCCAGCATGATGGATCACGGGTATACGCAGCGATTTTCATGCCAGCATCCAATGCCATCTTAAGTTGGGGTTGAGTACGATTCCAGGGTGTACAGGTACCCCAAATAGTTGAATGAATAATGTACAGGTCTATCCCTTCCTGATGAGCTTGTTTAAACCAAGCAGGATCCGTAATAGTGTTGGCTGAATCGACGGCTAATATCGCTGGCTCATCTTGGACTGCTTGTGGTAGTACAGTGAACTGCTTTGCGCGGTGAGCTGCCAAGGTACCTACGAAAATAATGCAGATAACTCCGATAACAATAAGAAAAGAGAAGAGGTATAGTTTTTTGCGTGAACGGGCAATCAGTTTCTTTTTAACTACCATTAGGTTTATCATACCGTAAACGTAAGCTTATTGCATAATAATTTTGTGCTTCTATACTAAATTGTATATGAGATATGGCCGCTATCAGTACACAGGATTTACACTTGTCGAGCTCTTGATCGTCATTGTTGTAATTGCTATTCTTGCGGCAATCACTATCGTTGCTTACGCAGGGATAACTGGGCGGGCGAATGACGATGCTGTAAAAAGTGATCTTCATAACGATTCATCACTACTTATCTCAAATGAATTAACAACAGGATCCTATCCAAACACCGAGACGGCATTGAGTGCTCAGGGCTTACGTGTTACCGAGAACGCTTACGGCAATCCCCTCGTTGATGGAGGTACTGGCTACCTTTACAATCTCTTGTATTGTTCGACGGTTGATGGCTACCAACCTTCAGAGTTTGCTTTTATCGGCAGTAGTCAATCAGGGAATGTTTATTCTGTTGCGAATGACGGGAATATTAATTCCTTCCCAAAGTCATCTTGGACTGGTGGATGGGGAACAATCTGTCCTGCGATTCTGGGAGTGAGCGCCGGCAATAGTGCGACGGGAATATGGCTCTACGAGAATAGTATCTGGAAGAACTGGTTGTAACAAAAAACACTTCTCATAAAATCCTTTTTTGTTTGCTATGATTGAGTTATGAAGAATGATAATCCTTGGAAAACAGTATCCTCAAAAACGGTTTATCAAAACCCATGGATGCGAGTTCGTGAAGATGCTGTTATTCGTCCAGACGGAAGTGATGGAATATATGGCGTTATGGAGTCAAAGAATTCAGTTGTAATTGTTGCATTAAATAATACAAATCAAGTTTATATTATTAGATCTTTCAATTACCCAGTATCTACTTGGAGTTGGGGTCTTCCTGGTGGAGGAGGCGATGACGAAGATGCTATAGTTGCCTCAAAACGAGAATTAGTAGAAGAAACTGGGATAATTGCAAAGGAGTGGTCTTTTCTCGGTGAAACAAGGGTATCAAGTGGTTTAATGACCGAACGGATGGCAGTTCTTCTTGCTCGTAATTTATCGTTTGGAGAACAACTGAATTCAGATGACAAAGATCTCATTAGTGGTGGAAAGTTTGTGTCGTTTGAAAACATAGATGAAATGATTCAAAACGGCGAAATTGACGATGCGCAAACAATAACTGGCTTGTATCTTGCTCTACGTTGGTTAAATTCTAATGATTGATGTCATTCACTATCTCAACGAAAGTATTGAAAAGCCTCTTGTTCCTAAAATTAGTGAATATTACGACGAAGTTTGTAAGTTACTTCCAGGTTTGCCTGAAACTCTCCAAATTTACTTCTCTGATTATGGAATTATTCCAGAAACAGGTGTGGGGGGATTTGCCTATTCACATGATATTGTCACTATATCAATAGACCCAGAATTTAAGGATAAAGAAAGGCAGTTCAAGGACATTCGTCCGAAAATCTTTCACGAAGTTTTTCATCTATATCAACACTTTACGAGTGAAGATGATTCGCCACTTTCGGCAATTGAAGATGCGATATATGAAGGTATGGCAACTGTTTTTGAGAGAGATTACGAAGGAACCCTACAGCCCTATGGTGACTATAGAGAAGCCTCTCTCGCTAACCTTAAATACTGGGTTAGCGAACTTGAAAAAATTGGCTCTGAATATTACGAGGATAAAGCTCTTTTTCAAAAGTGGAAATTTTACAATAAGGACTTAAAGGAACGGTGGATTTCGTATAAAGTCGGTGTTTGGATAGTTGATCAAGTACTTATGAAGAAGAAATTGACGATACTAGACTTGAAAGATAGGACGGCTAAAGAAGTCTTCGCACTATATAATCAATAAAATTTTCTGTATCTCTAAATCATCATGACAAGTGCATCCTATTTGGGTTTAATCAACCTATAGAGCTTGTGTTTGTAAGAATTGTTTGGTCTAATAATACATAGTAACAACTAGAGTTTGCGCTGCATGGAGAAAAGTAAATAATGTCTCGTTTGCCAATTCCAGGTGAAGATAAGGGTACGTGGGGATCAATCCTTAACGATTATTTGTCGCAGTCACTCGATGGTGGTGGTCTTTTAATACCTACGGCAGTCTCGATTGCAGGGGCGGAACTGACAGCAAATAAAAATCAGCCAAACGGCTATGTTGGTCTAGATAGCCTAAATAACCTGAGTGTAACGGGTCGTGTTATTCAAGTTGGCCCTGTCACTTACCCATATACTGCATCATTGTCTGGTGGCGGTATTAATAGCGCATATACATTGATTGATAAGGCTAATACTGCATCTGATGCATCCCTACTCTACCGCGATCAAGGTGCAATTCGTGCAGAACTTGGTCTTGCGGGTGATAATAACATTCATGTTAAGACAGTTACAGGTTCAAGTGGCAGTGAAGTATTTACTGATCGTTTAATTGTTCAAACTACAGGCGAAGTCGAAGTAACTGGAAAATTAGGTATTGGTACAATACCCGTCACCCCACTACACGTTACGTCGGCTACTACTGGTAGTGCGCGTACTATTGCTAAAGTCGAGAATACCAATACAGCGGGCTCGGCTGCAGGATCAGTTGTTGAACTAAAAGGTGCAACGACCGATTGGTTGGTCGGTACTGATGCGGGGTTAAACGGCAATAATAATTTCTTTATTGAAGATTCACTTGCCGGCTACCCACCTCGTTTATTAATAGATGCCAACGGACAAGTTGCGATCGGTACTGATAGCCCCGGTTACAAGCTAGATGTACGTGGTGACATCGCAGTAAACACAGTCGGATCAGGCCTAAAAGTAAAAGAAGGTACTAACGGCAAAATGGGTGTTGCAACCCTAAATGCCGGTAGTGTTACCGTAATAACGACTGCTGTTGCTGCTACCTCGCGCATTTTGCTAACCATCCAGTCGCCTGGAGGCACAGTGGGATCGGTGTATGTTGCATCACGTACTGCTGGTGTAAGCTTTGTGATTCAGTCAACATCGGGTAGTGACTCATCGGTAGTTATGTGGTTAATCTTCGATCCAAGTTAGAAGCCATTCTGGCTACTACTGACAACCAAATACTTCATTTTGCAGTGTTTTTTGTTTGGTATGATTAATAGATGAAAGTTATAGTGACAATTTGCAGTAAAGAAAAAGATCGTACAACAAAGGATATACCCGCATACCGACGCTACAAATCTTCCAGAATTAAGACAGTAAGATCTGTTGCGCAAGCTCAGAGTTTGCCATTCTTCATTCTCTCGGGTAAATATGGCCTAATTGCCGATAATGAAGTAGTTCCTTATTACGATCATCTTTTGAATGAGAGTCATGTTCAAGGTCTAGCTTTACGTGTTGGTGAACAGGGTAAATTAGCAGGTATTACCTCAATCGAATTTTATGCAAAGCAAAGACAGGGGAGTTGGATACCGTATTATCGGGTTATTGAACAACTAGCAATTACTAATAATATTAAACTGAATATCATAAAACTAGACTAATAGACTTCATCACTAAATTCGTTTGTTTGGTACAATCAAGTAATGAATAAATGGGTAAAAACTAAAGAAGAGTTAGTATACGACGGTTATCGCAAGATTGTTAAAAGGACATTTACCTTAGGGAATGGTAAATCTGCCACTTTTGACATTAGCGTCTCTCAACCTGGAGTGGCAATATTGGCCGTGACTCCTAATAATGAGGTAGTATGTTTTAAACAATTTCGTCCCGGACCCGAAGAAGTTCTATATGAATTACCAGGAGGAGGTACTGAACCCGGTGAAGACTTTGCTACTGCAGCAGCCCGTGAACTTCTTGAAGAAACTGGATATAGTGCAGAGGTCGAGCCACTCGGTTCTTATTATCGTGATGCGTATGTTTCGGGTAAATGGCAAATGTTTATCGGTAGAAACGCCGTTCGGGTCGATAACCAAAAACTTGATGATACAGAGGAAGGCGAAGTTGCGGTTCTCTCATTATCTGAATTTAAAGAAAAACTTTTTGAAGGTCTTATGACCGATACAACGTTAGGATACGCAGGCTTACTTAAATTGGGCTTATTGTAATAAAGTTCTAGACCATGCGTGCATGACCGATTGCAAATTCTGCAAGACGACCAATCGAATTTAATACACCATGTCCCAGTGGGGTCTGATCACCTTCGCCGGCCTCTAGTAATACAAGTTTTGCTCTTCCGCCGGCTTCATTAATTGCATCTGTGAGCTGGGAAGAGTCTTTCTCGTGAGATACAGAACTATGCACTGCAAGTGATGTGATGATTTCAGCTTCATGCAAACCTGATCCGTCCGCAGAATGATCTCTCATGGCGTCAAGAATTGCGCCATGAAGACCTTTACGAATTCCGGCACCGGCGAAGTATGCTGCTAAGAATTGTCGAGTTTTTAAAAGCTTATCAATCTTTTCATTCTCTTCTGATTCTTGTTCAAATGGCTTTGCATTGCGGTGACCGATCGCCTCATTCTCTGCTATATATAGTGGGGCTCTTTTTGCTTCAATGGTAGTTAGTTTTCTTAGAATACCTATAATCCTATCCACCCTATAATTACCGAAGCTATTAACAGGCTCAAATAAATGCATTTTTGAAATCTTAAGTCTTTTTTCGAAACTATGATGTGCGATTGCCTGAGCCATACCAACGACATAGTCTGTACCGAGGGATTCGCCAAAAAGTTCAACCTCTTGGCCATCTTCGAGTCCGACCTCTGCGTCTATAGCTTGTAGTTGTGCTTTTGCAATCGGCTCATAGTTACCCATAAAAGCCGAAAGAGCTTGGTTCGGTGTTTGGAATGCTCCTTTTGTTCGAAGTGGATTTTCCGGATCAATCGTAACACCCGGCACTTCACTAACAATAAATTGAACTCCCATTTGTCGCGCAAATATAGCTGCGCGTAGCGTAAAAAAAGGAGTGATACGATGATCAAGAGGTGTTGATGCTAGAATAGTCGACCCGACACCATCGCGACGTGCATCTATGTTAAGAACGTTAAACTGCTGACCGGATTGATTAGTGTGCCTGTGTAATAAAGAGGTATGCAAGGAGTCTCCCGTATACCCAAGCTCATCGCTAGATGCGCCATTCCATTTTCTGTGATCAATAGTTTGATGTTCTGACATAGCAAGTATAGTAATGTATTTTAAACTCTTTTACTAAGTAGTACAACATAACCATTTTAAATTGATTTTGTGAGATATTATTCTTTGTTTGGTATTATTGAGCTACATGAAACACGTAAAAGCGGCTGATGGGAAAAGATTTCAAAATAGCATGAACTGTATAGCTATAGAGTATCTATTTGAGGGTGAAGAAGATATCAACAATGCTGTCATCGAACTAAACGGTCGGTATCCAGATAAGGGTTTGTCACTTAATGAAGTATGTAAGGAAGTTATATATGTTATTGAAGGTAATGGGATTATAGGAGACTCTATAAATACGTTTAATCTAACCAAAGATGATATGGTGCAAATAGAATCAGGCGAGCAATATTATCTTGAAGGTAAAATGAAGTTGCTTATATCGTCAGCTCCTGCCTGGTATCCAGAGCAGTATAAGATAGTTTTTTAGTGGTTCTTAAGGACTTCGTTAACGAAGTACTCAACGAGACTCAGCATTACTGTGTGTATTTGTTATGATATACACATGTCTTTAATAATTATTCTTATTGTGGTCGTTTCCGTTCCAATTATACTTTCTACACTTATATGGACGGTAATCTCAAAAAAAGTCTTGAAGAGAAAGATTACACGAACAAGTGTTTTCTATGTTGCTTTGACAGTATATATAGTTGATCTTGTATACGTCCTATATGGAGAACTCAGTGGTGACTACCTACTCTTTATGATCTCGTTTATTCCATTTTATTTCTTGGCAGTTTTAGCTGCTGGTGGCATTGCGACCTTCTTTTCAGGCTGGAAGCACACAAAAGTCGTATCATTAGTCATTGCAATTGCACTGACCGCCTTCTGTGGGTTATTTGTAACTCCCTATGTTGAACAAGAGTATGCAGAACATACGCCTTTTTACAGTACGGATTTTCAAGAATACAAACCAACCGTTGCTCTTTGGAAATATAGTGCTGGTTCTCCACAACTAGGAGTTGAAGAAGAGACATCGTGGTACGCTAAGACACTTTCTTTTACTTTTGCAGATAAACAAGGAAGTATTAGTGAATACCAACAAGATCCAAACGAAGGCCCATCATGTATCGGTGTTGTGCCTGTTTCAACTTGCCGCAGTGTAATGACGCCAAATCACATTACTTATGTAATTGAACCCGGATACTATTCAAACGAATATGTGAGTTGGATGGTGGGTCAGACGTATTTCTATATGGATATAAAAGCGACACTAGCGAACAGCTTATCTGATAATGGACTAAGCTATTTTATCGACTCGTTTGTGCCAACACATTACAACACGATTCCCATACACTATTCAAAGCCGCTTAATTTTTAGAAGGATGCGCGGAAGCCGTATTGTGCTTGCGCATAAGTCTGAGTGGTATAAATATATAGTGTAAATAATCCAGAAGACGAAGCTCCGGTCCAAGCACCGCGAACGAATGTGTAGACTGTTGACGAGCCTGAGCTATAAGATGATCGTAAATAGCCAAGTCCACTATTTCGCGACGAATTTATATATGAGTTAAGTGAATTATTTGCATAACGTGGATCACCATAGTAGTAATCCGAGCTGTTAGTCGATAGACTTCCGTAGCTCGTGAGCGATCCAAATTGGTCCGTATAGTATGCATTAGACGGTGTTGGCTGATACTCAGCAGCAAGTCCACAGTTACTGGCATCCGGACCTGTATAACAGGTCCATTCGTATGCAGCGTAGTATGAACTTGAGCCAGTATCAAATGCAATTACTTGTCCGTTACTAAGAACTATCGAGACACCTCCATAACTAGCACTCGAGCTTCCGGTCGGTAAGGTTCCACTTCCGACTGCTCCACCACTCCAGTTTTGTGGCTGCGCAGCACCATTAGCAGCAATTGTCATCCATTCTGCTTCTGTCAACAAATGACTGCCACTTGTTATTGCTTGAGCGTCTGTCTCCGCTGCGGGTTGGGTGATTGCCGTCCACCGTGCTCCTGTTGCCTGGCTGGTAGCGATGCCACCAACATTTGAAGCTGGATATTTTTGAACGCAGAAACCATTTGTTGTTCCATACAAAGTATTTCCTGGAACTTTTATCCAAGTACCTCCAACTGATGGACATGCCGCAGGTTCTATAGGACTATATCCATTAATGTTTGTACTACCACTCCCTGAAACTGGTGCTGTCTCATAGCCAGAAGGTATGGAAGCGCCACAGTTTCCAGGCGAAGGAATCGTATCTGATGACGTAACAACGTAAGAGATAGAACCGTTTACCGCATTTAAGCAGTACGTGTTATCACTCGAAGAATATATATACTGAAGGCTAGTACCGGGACTCGACTTAATAGTTGTAGACGATAAATCAGTAGGGAAGGTGTCGTTTGTGCTTGTTCCGGTCTTGTATAAAGCAAGCTGATTTGCTGCGTTTGTAAGATCTGATTCAACCGAGCTAGTTTGTGCTCTATTTTGTATGCCGCTATAGGCGACAATTGTTATTGCGGCAAGAAGTGCAATGACTACTATAACGATTAATAGTTCCACTAATGTAAAGCCTGATTGATAAAGATCTCTTTGTTTTCTCACACCTATAAGCATAAGAGACTAGCTACCTATGGTCAAGGCGATTAACTCTTTATATAAAAAGTGATATTAAACCAGTACTTGTCTTTTCTTAAAGGCAAATATACCTATAAGTGTTGTAGTAAAACTGAATACTATAAATACAATAATCGACGAAAGAGTAACTGAGTCATTTTGAATTATTGCACCTGGTGAAATGTAGTGAAATAGCGAAAGATATTTTAGTTTATCCAAACTCGGTACAAGGCTAGAGGCTATAAAGGCGGCATACATGACAAGGAGTATTCCACCACTAAGTGCACTTACTTTAGCGGCAGTACTTGATAGCGCGGAGAACATGAATCCTAGGCTGAGTACACTTATGCCAAATAGGAGACCGGAGAAGCCTAGTAACAATACACCCTTAACATCGATAGTGTAGTTACATATCTTTGCAAGTGGCCATACGATTATTTCAGAGATGCAAATAAAGACTACTAAGCCAATAATACCGGCCGTAAATCGGGAAAGGTAAAGGTTCACTCTTTTTATCGGCTGTGATAATAGAAATCCCATTGTCTTTGTTTCTATCTCTTTTGCGATCGCAAAGCCACTATAGGTTACGACTAATAGGATTATTATTACTAACCAAATAAGCCCAAAATGTTTACTACTCAAGTATCCCATTAGAGTTGGCTCAACATTTGAAATATTCAATGCAAGTACTAATCCTTTTGGTAGGCTTGCGAATATTTTATCGTAGTCAGCTGACTGTCCTTGGATAGAGGGGAATATAGCTACGTACAAAAGTATAAATCCAAGTCCAATAATGCTATAGACTATCCATAACATACGCTTTGCTTTAAGAGCCTGAAGTATTAGAGTGAAAGACATTATTTATATATCTCCTCAAATATATCCTCTAAGCTAGCACTACTTATTTCTAGATCTCCAACTTTGCTATGGGATAAAATTTCGAGTACAGGCTTGAGATTACCTTTTGTGTTGAATACAGCGGTATGAGTTGTCGTGATAAGATCTTCGACTCCTTTAATATCACTAAAACTAGGAGCATGGTCTTGAAAGTGGGCCTTAACTTTATGGCCGTGCTTCGCTCGTAAGTGACTAACTGTCGTATCTTGTATTAACTTTCCGTTATGAATAATGACGATCTTATTACATAGATCCTCGACTTCGGATAAATCATGCGACGAAAGTAAAACGGTGCCTCCCCTATCTCGATATTCTCTAAGTAGCGTATGAAAGGTTGATCGTAGTAGGGGGTCGAGGCCACGAGTTGGTTCGTCTAGTATCAATAAGGATGGTTCAATTGATAACGCTAGGATTATAGCTAACTTTTGTTGATTGCCCGTCGAAAGTTGTTTAAGTTTTTTCTTTCCATTTAATTCTAATATCTTTTTAAGCTCTTCTGCTCGAGTTTTTATCTGTTTACCGCGAATTTTTGTTAAAAATCTAATATGCTCATTAACAGACCAGTCCTGATAGAGAATAGGGTCGGCCGGTACATATCCAATTTGCTTTTTGATTTCCACAGATTGTACATGTGAATCTAAGCCGAAAACACTCACGTTTCCTTTTGTTGCTTTCAAGAAGCCCATAATAATGCGAATTGTAGTAGACTTTCCAGCTCCATTTGGGCCTAAAAAACCAAAAATATCACCTTTTTTGATAGAGAATGAAACATCGTCCAGCGCATAAATGCTACCGAATCTTTTAGACAAATTGTTTATCTCTAGAATATCCATAAGCTTATTGTACGCTAAGACCAAATAATCACTATCATTTAAATAAGGCTCATCTATGTCTGATATACTGAACTCATATGGAACATCTCATTAGGCGTACCGGCGCTATTCTTGGAACATTGAGGGCTGAATATAGACAGATCCACAACCGTTACTTTGGATCGATTGAACGTTTTGAGGGCGATGCTAAGCAAATCTGTGTACAGATCATAGACAAACTATGGGAGGGAGATTTCTACAGAACTAGCTTAGGACATTTTGATTTCTTTTGGATGAGAGACTTTGGTACAGTGTGTCAGTCCCTCGTTCATCTTGGCTATACCGATCGCGTACACCATACACTAGCCTGGGCACTCAGACACTATCGTCGAGCTGGTGCAATTACGCTTTGTATAGATAAGGCAGGCAATACCTTTAACGCACCTGCGAAAAAGAGTGTGGATGCCCTCCCTTGGTTACTTCATTCATTAGTAGTAAGCGACTACGTACTTAGTATCGAGGAGCGGGCATTTCTTAATAGGCAACTTGAAAAGTACAGCAAGACATTTCTTGATCAAGAAACAGGTGCACTTCGCACTATGCGTTACGCCGAGATGAGGGACGCTGTCTATTATGATCGCAGTGCCTACGCTATTAGTCTGATAGCGAGACTTGCACATTGTGTACCTATACTTGGTCTAAAAACATTCCCTTTTCACACAGAGCAATATCGTGAGGATCTTTTAGATAATTACTGGAATGGTGATTATTTTAGCGCTGATAGGTCGACGACGGCATATAGTTCTGAATGTGCACTAATGCCGTTTTTTCTCGGAATAATAGAAGATTCTGAAAAGATAGACAAGACATTTAGTTATATTCAGGAAAATGGTCTTAACGCACTATACCCACTTGTCTATTCGACTCAGGTCGATGCCTTTCGTTACCGTTTTGGTATGGGCAAACACATAATGCCAAACTATACAGGCACAACGATTTGGACATGGCATGGTACTTTCTATCTTCATCTTTTGAAGCACTACGATAAACCAGAATATAAAGAACAGTATGATCATTTCGCTTCTATGATTGAAAGACACGGTACGTATCCCGAGCTTGTTAATCCTGACGGATCCTGGTTCAAAGCACCACTGTATAGGGCCGACCCAGGAATGGTATGGGCTGCATTATTTCTAGAACTACAGGACTAACAGGTGAATAAAGAACTTAAAGTTGGAGTTGCCGTCTTTGTTATTAAAGAAGGCAAGTTCATTATGTTGTTAAGAAAAGGCTCGCATGGGGCTGGATCGTGGTCGTTACCCGGTGGCCACCCCGAGTTTGGTGAATCATTTGAGACAACGGCACGCAGGGAAGTAAAAGAAGAGACGAATTTAGAAATTAAAAATGTACGATTTGGTGCAGTTACGAATGATTTCTTCGAGGAAGAAGGTAAGCACTATATTACTATCTGGATGATAAGTGAATGGGAAAGCGGGCAGCTAGTCTTGACCGAACCAGAAAAGTGCCTTGATCAAAAGTGGCATAGTTTCGAGAATCTACCGTCGCCGCTCTTTGCGACATGGAAGCAATTATATACATCAGAGTTCCTCGATACCGTGAAAGAAAAAGTCTCAAAGATATACAACTAATCTATGTATAAATTTAGGTTACTAAGTCGTAGGTAATACCGCAGCAAGAGTTGCCGTATAGGTGGCTGCGTCCTTTGCGAAGGTCGCATCTGCAGCTTTGATTGCTGTATCTCGTGTCGTTGCAAGTACTTGTATAGCAGCGGTTGTCTTTGCGCTGTCGCGTTCACTTGTCAATACGGCTCTTGAGCTTACGATTGATGCCTTAAGGGTGGTAAGTGCAGTGCCATCGCCACAATTCGTAACAGCGTTAGCAAATGCAGTTTTTAAACTTATTTGGAAAGAGTTTGTTGCTATCGTTAGTGCTGTTTGCTGAGTAGTAATAGCATTTGTAAGAGCTGTACGATAGGTAGTACGAGCTGCATCTACGGCTGCTTCTCTTGTTGTTTCCGCTGCTTTCATATTTGTTGCGTAGAGAGTAATGGCAGCGAGTTGAGCTTTTGTTAGACCCGCCTCAGCCTCAAGTACTTGTACCTTCGCCTCGAAGTTTGCAGTAATTTTTGCTCGATCTGCAGCGACGGTTGTATCTACCTTGGCTTGATTTGCTCCAACTGTACTTATACGATTAGTGAAATCAGTTTGCATTGCTGCGATCTTTGTGGCAAGAGTTGCCTCGCTAGTAGATTGAATTGTTGAAAGTTTCGTACAAGCAGCCGATGTTGAAGTTGTGGTTGTAGCCGGGGTAGTGGTCGTTGTACTTGCAGTACTTGTAATAGCAAATGAAGGAACAACAAGAGATGCAGCAAGAGCGATACTTATCACAGATAAACCGATAGCCTTTAGTATATTAGAAACTGTTTTCATCTATGCTACTCCCTACCGTTCCTACGGACGTACTTGCATCTGTTGCGTTTGAACTATCGTCAGTACTTGTTACGGTTGATTCGCTTGTTGCTCCTGATGTCATAATCGCAGTCGCACTAGTAAGATTAGCAAGTGGTGTTACGGGAGCTGCCTTGACTGCCGTAGAAGCTTTTTGTACAGATGCAGTTTTCGAAGCTTTTGGATTAAGGTATATAAGTACACCCGTCGTAATAGCGGCAACAACAATGACTCCCGCTATGCTTCCAAGGATTACTTTAAGAGGTTTTGGTTTTTGTAATGTTGGAGGGAAAGAGTTCTTAGGTGTTACTCCCTCTGATATAACCTTATCTACTGCATCAGGCTTCATTACGTATAGTATCCGCTTATGTTTTACTGTGTATCATTATCTACTGCCGAAGTCAGTATGTAAAGATCAGGGTTGCTTATTGTCATTATGCTTATGTACGCAGAGGGGCTAAAGGTGTATCCTAGAAACGTGTCGAAAGCATATAAAGTGGTTCTCTTTTTGGCTATTGTCTGCGGTATTATAGCCGTTTTTGTTCATTTACTTCACGGAGTAAACTTTCCTTTTCTCAATCCAAAAGGACAGATTGCCTATCAGGAACGTCAGCTTCTTATCTTTACTTCCTTATTAAGTCTCGTCGTTGTAATACCCGTTTTTCTAATGCTTTTCTTCATCGTAACTAGATATCGCGAAGGCAACAAAAAAGCGAGATACGAACCGGATTGGGATCATAGCCGTGTCCTCGAAGCACTATGGTGGGGATTACCTTGTGTCATTATTTTGATCCTAGCAGTTGTAACATGGAATACCTCACACCAGCTTGACCCGTATAAGTCTATTAGTTCGTCTAATAAACCAATCACCATTGAAGTAGTAGCTCTTCAATGGAAATGGTTATTCATTTATCCAAACGAAGGTATAGCCTCAGTAAATAGTTTTGATTTTCCTGTTAACACGCCTGTTAACTTTCAATTGACAGCAGATGCTCCAATGAATTCATTTTGGATACCAAGTCTAGGTAGCCAAATTTATGCTATGCCAGGTATGAATACGCAGCTTAATCTTATCGCAAATAGTATCGGAAGCTACAATGGCTCATCAGCTAATATTAGTGGAACAGGTTTTGCTGGTATGCAATTTATTGCAAAGGCAACTTCACAGCAAGATTATAACAATTGGACAAAGTCGCTTCAGGATTCTTCATCCGTTTTGAACGATACAAGTTACCAAAGTTTAGCCAAACCAAGTAGCTATGTTTCAGCGAGTTATTACAAGCTTAATGACGCTTATCTTTATGATAAGATAGTATTGAAATATATGACGCCCGGCAACTCATTTGCTAATTAGAAGGATTGGGAGAACATGTTTGGAAGGTTAACACTCGGCGCTTTTGTTCACGATCCTATTACAGAGATCACTATTATAGCGACCATGTTACTAGCCCTTGTGGGTGTAATCTTTCTATTTAAATTCAAATTAATAGGTTGGTTATGGAAGAATTGGTTTACGTCACTTGATCCAAAGAAAATAGGGGTAATGTATCTTTGCGTAGCGGCCTTAATGCTACTAAGAGGACTTGCTGATGCTCTTTTGATTCGTGCTCAACAAGCAACTTCAGTTGGAGCATCACACGGAATAGTAAATGCTGATACGTTCCAACAAATATTTTCATCTCACGGAACGATGATGATATTCTTTGTCGCTATGGGTGCGCTTTTTGGCATTATAAACATGATTCTTCCGATGCAAGTGGGCTCTCGGGACGTTGCATTTCCACTTCTTAATTCAATAAGCTTCTGGCTTTTCTTTGGTGGAGTCGCACTTATTAATATGTCTATTATTGTAGGTTCTTTCTCAAACGCGGGTTGGCTGGCGTATCCACCGTTATCTGAACTGGCATTTAATCCGGGGGTAGGAGTAGATTATTGGATATGGAGCCTAGAGATAGCTGGTATTGGAAGCTTGCTAACGGGAATTAACTTTATTGTGACGATTCTTAAAATGCGTGCTCCAGGTATGACACTCATGAAGATGCCAATATTCGTATGGAGCGTACTTTGTAGCATGTCTCTTGTAACGTTTGCTTTCCCGATTTTAACAGCAACCTTAACAATGCTTGCACTCGATCGTACGATTGGTACGCACTTCTTTACTGCAGGGTTTGGAGGCGATGCTATGATGTATATTAATCTTATCTGGGCATGGGGTCACCCTGAAGTCTATATTCTGATTCTTCCAGCATTTGGTGTGTTCTCGGAAATTGTACCAGTCTTCTCGGGTAAAAGATTGTTTGGATATAAGTCTATGGTTGTCGCCTTAGTAGCTATTACTATATTGTCGTTTACTGTATGGCTTCATCACTTCTTCACTATGGGGGCGGGAGCGGACGTAAATGCATTCTTTGGTATTATGACAATGATTATTTCAATACCGACAGGGGTGAAGGTCTTCAACTGGTTGTTTACGATGTACCGTGGGCGTATTCGACTTACGACACCAATGATGTGGTTTCTCGGATTTATTGTAACCTTCACAATAGGTGGTGTGGCAGGAGTTCTGATGGCTGTTCCTGCGATTGATTTCGAAGTTCACAACAGCCTCTTTCTAGTAGCCCACTTCCACACTATGATTATTGGCGGTGTCGTATTTGGTATATTTGCAGGATTTACATATTGGTTCCCTAAGTTCACCGGGTTTACACTTAATGAACGACTTGGTCGCTATGCATTTTGGCTATGGATTACAGGCTTCTGTCTTGCTTTTATACCACTCTATATACTAGGTCTTCTTGGCGCAACGCGACGACTTGATCACTACGTAGATGCTGGATGGCAGGGATTCTTTGTCATCGCAGCCATTGGTGCCGTTATTATATGTGCGGGTGTTGGCATGCAAATGCTTCAGATAGTCGTAAGCATAGTTCAACGTAAACAAAATCTTGTTATCGATGGTGACCCATGGAATGGCCGAACACTTGAGTGGTCTACGGTTGCACCTCCTCCTGAATATAACTATGCAATTGTTCCGGAAGTAACGGAACGAGATGAATTCTGGGTTATGAAAAAGAAGGGTCTCCAAAAGAAAACCAATATCGTTTACGAAGCTATTGATGTTCCGAAGAATTCAAGTTTCGGCATCTTTATCGCTGTTTTCGCCTCTCTCTTTGCCTTTGCGGTTATTTGGCATATCGTATGGCTTGTAATCGTTGCTTTAATTATCACTATTCTAATAATTATCTTCATGCTGACACGCGATAGAGAAGACGATACCATTTCTGCGAAGGAAGTTGAAGAAATAGAATTAGCTGCAGAAAAGAATAGGCTATACGCATGAGCCAAACACCCGAAACTCAACAAGCTAAAGCAGCCTTCATAGCTTCAAAAGTCGGACTCGGTTTTTGGATTTATCTTATGACCGATCTTGTGTTGTTTGCTTCACTCTTTGCAACGTTTGCAGTACTTAGAAACAATACCTTTGGCGGTCCTGGTGGTCCACAGATTTTTAATCTTCCTTATGTTCTCGTTGAGACGATAATTCTGCTAACAAGTAGCTTTACTGCAGGTCTCGTTACGATTTCTGTGAGCCGAGCAAACAAACGACTTGCGCTCGTTTTTCTAGCAATCACATTTGTTCTCGGCCTTAGTTTCGTCGCAATGGAATTAAGTGAATTCTCACACTTAATCCACGACGGAAATAGTTGGACTCGAAGCGGATTTCTTACGGCCTTCTTCACCCTTGTTGGTACCCACGGGCTCCACATTAGTATTGGTCTCCTATGGATGCTTGTTATGGGATATCGTATTTTCAAGAAAGGCTTGACCGTGAATACTATTAGGCAAGTAACCTTACTTAGTATGTTTTGGCATTTCTTGGATATTGTATGGATATTTATCTTTAGCATTGTCTATATGATAGGAGTTTTGTAATGAAGCAAGTTGTACCACCAGAGGTTCAAATAGCAAGCCGAAGGACGCTAAAAGGCTATATTACTGGCTTTCTATTATCTCTACTATTTACAGTAGTCGCATACACGTTAGTTCAGACGCATCTAGGTAACGGGCACGCGGTCGTATCTAACAATATCCTAACAATTGTCATAGCTATTCTGGCAGCAGCACAGTGTATCGTTCAGGTGGTCTACTTCTTGCACTTAGGAGAAGAAGCAAAACCACGAGTTCGATTCCTCGCCTTTCTATTTATGATTCTTGTCGTAACAATTCTTATCGCAGGCTCTCTATGGATTATGAACAATCTTAACTACCACATGATGACTCCTGAAGCTATAAATAAGTATGTTGAACAACAATCTCAAGGCGGTTTCTAGACTTGAAAGACACCATCAAAAGTTACTATCGTTTAACAAAACCGGGAATTATATACAGTAACGTATTGGCGGTTGCTGCAGGTTTTCTTCTTGCTTCACGAGGAAATATTGATATATCTACGTTGGTAGGTAGTCTTGTTGGTATAGGACTAATAATCGCATCTGCGTGCGTTATAAATAATTGCATTGATCGTAAAATTGACGTGAAGATGGACCGAACAAAGAGCCGAGCACTTGTTACGGGAAAAATAAGTGTAATGAACGCAATACGATTCGCTGTAGTACTCGGTATTCTAGGATTCGATATACTTTTCTTCACAACCAACCTTCTCACGGTACTACTAGGGGTTATAGCTGTAGTCTTTTATGTCGTAATCTATGGAATCGCGAAGAGGAAGTCGGTCCATGGAACTCTTGTCGGATCTATTTCGGGAGCGCTTCCTCCTGTCGCCGGCTATACGGCCGTAACGGGTCAGATAGACATAGCGGCTGTGGCGCTTGCCTTGATTTGGATCGCTTGGCAGATGCCTCACTTTTTTGCCATCGCTATGTATAGAAAAAGAGATTATGCACGTGCCGGTATTCCGGTATTGCCTGTAGTAAGAGGTATGCTGTCCGCAAAACGCCAGATCGTCTTCTACGTCGTCTGCTTTATAGTAGCAAGTTCGTTGATGACATTCTTTGGTTACACTGGAAAAATCTACCTGATTGTTATCGGACTAACATCTCTTGGTTGGCTAGCGCTTGGCATAAAAGGTTTTCGAACACAAAACGATAGTAAGTGGGCAAGGAAAATGTTCTTCTATTCACTTGGGGTTATGCTGATCTTATGTCTAATGTTGTCTATAGGTGGTGTCATAGCGTAAGCATGATACAATAAAAACATGATATTACCTCTACATATAGTCATCGCCTTAATAAGTATTATTATCTCTATCGTAGCCTTCTTTAGGCCGTCACAGAGAAAGATTATAACTTCGTATATTTTTGCTGGGATGACAGTAGTAAGTGGTACCTTCTTAATCATACTTTTACATGTTTCGATTTTGCATACATGTATAACAGGGCTTGGCTATCTTGCTGTCACTATGGGAGCAACAATCTTAGCTAGACGCAAATTATTGGCAACACAAGAAATATAAAAAATGAAAAAAGGAAATTTTTAGTATGCACGTAACAATTGTTGGTGGCGGTTTTGGTGGAGTAAAAGCAGCCCTTGAACTATTAAAGCTAAAAGACACGACAGTTACACTTATAAGTGATAAGTCAGAATTTCAATATTATCCTGCTCTTTATGGAACGGCTACTGGCTACAGTCATTTGCAATCGTGGGTACCACTCGCAACTCTCTTTGAGAATAACCCAAAAATTAAAATCATTCAGGATACTATTGTATCCATTGATCCTGACAGAAAGATACTTGTTGGTAAGAACGCTTCCTATGATTACGAAACGACCATATTCGCATTAGGCGTCATTACGTCATACTTTGGTATCAAAGGCCTTGATGAATATTCTTACAGCATTAAATCTAAGGATGAGATTAAACGATTTAAGCAACATATTCATAATGATATGGCCAAGAAGCATCAACTCGATAAACATTATGTTATTGTCGGTGCCGGTCCAACGGGTGTTGAGCTTGCTGGAGCTTTATCTGCCTATCTGGAACGCTTAAAGAAGCACTATGGTATTGATGAGCGTCGTAAGATTCACGTTGACATCGTCGAAGCATCACCACGTGTTCTCTCAAAAATGTCAGAATCAACAAGTCGTAAAGTTGCAAAGAGGCTAGAATCATTAGGCGTACATATTCACGCAGCAAAAATGGTTCAATCAGAAGATGCACAGGATATTATCGTAAGCGGCAAACCAATTCTAAGTAATACGGTTATTTGGACTTCAGGCGTTACCAATCATCCGTTCTTTAAAGAACACGAACATTATTTCAAACTTGCACCAAATGGCAGGGTAGTGGTTGACGAGCATATGAAGGCCTATAAGAGTGTCTATGTTATCGGAGATAACGCAGCAACTCCATTTACAGGCTTAGCCCAAACGGCTCTTCATGACGCGTTGTTTGTTACAGAAAACATAAAACGAAAAAAGCACAGTCTTCCACCTATGAAATATAAAGCCATCATGCCTCCTGTTGTCGTACCAGTAGGTAAGGGATGGGCAGTATTTGAATGGAAAAAGATAAAGTTAAGTGGCTGGCCTGCTTCACTTATTCGAAAAGTCGCAGACTTTATGGGCTATAGGGATGTTCTACCAATCGGTCAGGCTCTTGGTGCTTGGCATGCACAAAAAATATTTGAAGACGAAAGTGAATTCGATCAATCTTAGATTTCTCTAAGAGTCTCGATATTTGCTCCAATACTATTTAGTCGATTTGCAAAGTCTTCATATCCTCTATTGATGTTATAAACATCACGTAGAATTGAACTTCCAGGTGTCGCTAGCATTGCTAGGAGTACGACGACGGATGGTCGTAGGGCTGGGGGAGCAACAACGTCTGCTGCTTTCCACCTAGTTGGTCCAGTGATGTACACACGGTGCGGATCCACGAGCTCTATGTTTGCATTCAGCTTACTTAACTCTGTGAAGTAAATAGCACGGTTTTCGTATGACCAATCATGAATAAGTGTACGTCCATGCGCAACGGTTGCAATAAGACCCATAAATGGTAGATTATCCATATTGATAGCAGGAAAAGGCATAGAAGTAATCTTGTCCTTAGGTGCATGAAGCTTCGAAGGTTTAATAGTAATATCTGCAAGTCTAATGCGTCCATTACGTGCAGGATACTCTTCACTTATATCGTAGTGCAGTCCCATACCACTTAATGTTGCTAGCTCTATCTCTAGAAATTCAATAGGAGAGCGAGTAACAGTGAGTTCGGAATCAGTAACAATAGCAGCAGAAATGAGACTAAACGCTTCAATAGGATCTTCGCTTGGGTAGTATTCAATGTTCTTATTGATATGCTTCATACCAGTAATAACAAGAGTAGTGGTTCCAATACCATCTATTTTTACACCTAGCTTTTCAATAAAGAGACATAAATCCTGTACCATGTAATCCATACTTGCGTTACGAATCGTCGTCGTTCCATCATAAAGTGCAGCTGCCATGATAACGTTTTCCGTAACGGTATTGCCACGCTCTGTAAGTACAATCGCGTGATCGACTTTTTGATCAACGACTGTCGCTTCGTAATAATCCGTAGTAGCTTCTACTGATAAACCAAATGCTGCGAGACCACTCATATGTGGTTCAACAGTACGGGTGCCAAGATTACAACCTCCCGCGAAAGGAAGTTTGAACTCCTTGTATTGATGGAGCAGAGGGCCAAGGAACATAATAACCGTTCGGGTACGCTTAGCTGCGTTGACGTCCATGTCTTCAAGTTTTAGTCGTGCTGGTGGAATAATTTCAAGGTCATTGTTCTCATTCAGCCAACGAATCTTTACTCCAATGCTCTGCAAAACTTCGATAATACGATTAACTTCTTCTATTCGTGCAACACGTCGAAGTGTAGTTGTACCGTGATTAAGGAGAGAGGCACAGAGTAGAGCAACAGCTGCATTTTTACTTGTTTTTACTTCTATTGATCCTGATAGTTTTTTCCCACCATTCACTCGAAAGTTGATTTTTCCAGAGTTATTAAGGCTAACAAGCTCGCTTGAAAGGACTTCACTAATACGAGCCAACATCTCAAGGCTGATATTTTGTCCACCCCTTTCGATGCGATTAATTGCGCTTTGGCTTGTGCTTAAGGCATCGGCGAGTTGTGTCTGTGTCAACCCCCTTGATTGTCTTGTTTCTTGTATTAAAGTACCAATTTTTGCCTTGTAATCATCTGTAGTCATATCACTTATGATATATCAAGCATGATATAATGTCAACAATGATATAATGTAGGTAATAGGAGAAAACGACATGCAAGATGATCTAATTGCAACATATATTACTGATGAGGAAAATCGTCAACGTAATGGCCTTGAGCTAATTCCAAGCGAAAATTATGTGAGTCGGGGAGTGCTTAATGCTCTTGGAAGTGTCTTTACTAATAAATATGCCGAAGGGTATCCAGGCAAAAGATATTACGGAGGACAAGAATTTACTGATAAGGTCGAGCAACTGGCAATCGACCGCGCTAAAAAACTCTTTGGAGCAGATCACGCAAACGTACAACCGCACTCAGGCGCACCCGCTAACGAAGCCGTGTATAGCGCATGGCTCGAGCCTGGCGATACTGTTCTTGCTATGGATCTAAGCCACGGTGGACACCTTACTCATGGTGCTCCGGTCACACGTAGTGCTCATCTATATAACTTCATTCGCTATAAGATGAAAGACATCTCAACAGGCGAGATAGACTACGAAGCCTTGAGAGAGCTGGCGATTAAGCACAAACCAAAGATCATTCTCGCTGGTTTTAGTGCCTATCCACGCGAACTTGATTATGAAAAATTCGCAGCTATCGGTAATGAGGTTGGTGCTCTCCTTATGGCAGATATGGCACACATTGCAGGCTTAATTGCCGGTGGTGTTGCCAAGAATCCCCTTAAGTACGGCTTTCATGTCATGACAACTACAACTCATAAGACGCTTCGCGGTCCACGTGGTGGATTGATCCTTTCTATGGGAACTGTTGGTAATCCTCTTAAGGCACCAGAAAAGACACTAGAGAACATACCGACCCTTATAGATCGTGCTATTTTCCCTGGTATGCAAGGTGGCCCACATATGCACTCAATTGCAGCTAAGGCAGTCGCCTTTTATGAGGCCTTACAGCCCGATTTCAAACAATATGCGCAACAAATCCTTGATAACGCTCAAGCGCTTGCTCAGGGCCTTGAGAAAAGGGGATTTAACATGGTAACAGGTGGTACTAGTAATCATCTAATTCTTATAGATATTCACAAAAGCCTAGGTATTGATGGTAAAGCAGCTGAAACAGCTCTAGATGCTGTCGGGCTTAATGTAAATGCTAATGCGGTTGCGGATGATCCATTGCCGCCTTTTCGACCAAGCGGCATTCGTTTAGGTACTCCTGCTATGACAACACGAGGATTAAAAGTAGAACATATGGAACAAATTGCCTCATGGATCAAAGAAGCAATAGATAATCGTGACAATCCCGAAGAACTTGCAAGGCTACATAATGAAGTAAAAGCATTTGCTTTACAGTTCCCGCTTCCAAGTGATATTTCAAAATAAAGTTATAAAAAAGAATTTATGGGGAGTCGTCGTTGCGTCTAACAAGTCGCGCTAGTTTAGTTGGTTGGGTAAACGTATGTACCTGTCGGAGCGGTAGCTGTACCACTTCCGCTACCTACATACACATAGTTAACTGCGCCTGTTTTGAAATTCCAGTAGGCAATGTAGCCGCCGCTAGCAGATGAACAAGTAGTTAAACAAGCATAGGCAACTGTAGTTGCGCCATTAGATGCAGTAATAGTCGCAGTTGCCGCGCTAGGAATCACACTCATACCAGACGGTAGCTTTGTAGAAGTTGATCCGAGTGCAAAACAAGTTGTTGTAGGTGCTGCAGCAACAAAACATCCTGTCGAACTGGCAAGCGCAGGATAGTATCCGTTATCTGCATTCATTGCTTCTGCAACCTTCTCAGCTGACTCCGCATTCGCTTGAGCCTTAGAAGAGTTTGCACGAGCCGTAATACCGCTATATGCAACGATTGTTATAACCGCAAGTATTGCGATAACAACAATCACTATCAAAAGTTCAACAAGAGTAAATCCTCTTTGTGTCGGTATGAGATGATTAGTAAAATTTGTTGTATGAATAAGATCAACCGTCTTTTTTTCACTAGCAATCTTATTGTTGTTATTCACGTTGTTAAGTGCCCTTCTTAAGCATGAATTTATTACCATAAGCATAACAAACAAAGACGTTATACGCAACGATCAAATCAAAGTTTAACAGGTGTTAAAATAAGCTCCACTGAGGAGCTTATTTTAATATTTAGTTTACTTCTAAACCAGTCTAGTTAGCA
>Ga0302185_10000280_pt1 | contig 40626 bp, 39 predicted proteins | sample II_Bog_E1_1_FD_200231 | JGI IMG/M metagenome (GOLD analysis project Ga0302185, IMG submission 200231) | Peat permafrost microbial communities from Stordalen Mire near Abisko, Sweden - II_Bog_E1_2 | ecosystem: Environmental > Terrestrial > Soil > Wetlands > Peat | place: Sweden: Abisko... | reverse complement strand
ACCCCAACCCCAACCCCAACCCCAACCCCAACCCCAACCCCAACCCCAACCCCAACCCCAACCCCAACCCCAAATTATTAATTTTAAAGTATATCAAATCAGTCAATCATATTGTTCAATTTAGAAAGCTCAAAAAATATTATTCCCAATTGACATTATAATTGACTTTCGGGTTTTCAATAAATTCTCATCTTCACAAAAATAGTATAAAATCAAATTTTAATAACTCTTCCCACTTTATAAATCTCATAACTTTCCTATTTATAAAATCAGGTTTATAAGTAACGAATTAGAGATCGTAAGAAAATGTAGAAAAAAAATGGATTATTTCCCCATGATAATGAGAATTAATCATTATTACAACTTATGATAATCGATTTGAAATTCACAGAAGTTCGTTTATTAGTAAGCTCCATTAATAAAATCATATATTAATAATCAATTAATAGTCATTGTGACATGGATAAACTTACCAATATTTTATCAGCCTGGTCACTCACCAAAACCAACCAAATTGACCCTACTTTTTGTGAGGCCTATCAATACTTTACCATTTGTAATATTGCCAAAAACGTTTATCTTCTAATAAAGGTCGCAACTTCCTTCTACTTTATTGGTACAACAAAATCATATTCTTTTTATGTATGGGCCGCTCTTATTTTTGGCATCAGTCTTCTCCAGATCATTTATTTTATGAAACTTGTTTTAAAACTTGTGCAAAAATCAAATCGCAGTCAAATCGCAACTTTCTTGGGCTTTTAACAAAGGAGAACTGAGGAATTTGAGTCAGATGAAATATTTGTGATAAATAACGGAAGCATATATTCCTTTGAAGAAGGGTCAAGTGAATAAGGTCATGTAAAATGGCTAATTAGTTAAATATAAAATTGCATTGACAACATCGATAAAAGCCTATGCCAGTTAAAACACATTCAATTCACACTGGATCAAATAATGCAAATTTATGGTTTTGGATTATTAATTTTATTGGAGTTGACAGATAAATGGGATAAAGTCTATCTCATATGCATCCTCTATATTGGAACGTACGAGTATATGGAAGACTATCTCATCTTTTCCTTCAGAGTAGCTGAATGCACTTGTAGGTTTATCATAAAGGCATCATAAAACATACAGCATAAGTGGAAATTTTATAGATTTAATATCTCCTTGAGCCCCATTATCTATAGCAAGAGCCTCCAAGGATTTCATTAATGCAGAATCTGCCTTAGTGCATATAGCGAGGAAGACTAGATCCTCATTTTGAAGTGCAGTTCTCTTCATCATTTTCATGCAGCATGTATTCGATAATGGATGACCAATTCAATCACATGCCCCATTTGCAGAGCTTAACTATTTGACCTATGATAGAATCGAAGGTATAGTTGATGTTAACGACTTTATGTTTATTAAAATTAGTGGATTAATGATTTTTCAGATTAAATCATCTCATAATGTTGGAGCTGTTAATCATCGCATTTGATGACTTTGCTGCCTCCCCTTGGATTATATGATTATCTTCCCCCTTTCCCAGAATGTAGACGTAATGATAGTAGTCTTTGTTTTTTTCTTTGTCTTTGTCACTGAAAATCACTTCTTTCTCGCTTTGCTACACCGTCGGTTTGAAGATCTTATATGGCCATTGATTTTTACGCCCCCAATCATACTTTTCGGCTTTGTCCTAAAAATAGTGATTGCGGATGTCTGGGTCACCGTATGAGATGCAAATGTAAATTCCTTTGTTTTTAAGTACTCTGGAAATTTCCCGTAACATTTTTTTTGAGTTTTGCTTGGAGTAGGTGCCACACTGCGTTACAAATGCCTTACCAAGATGGAGTCAAGCAATCCTTTATCAATTACACAGTCAAAACTTTCATTCTCAAAAAGGGTCTTCATGTTTCTAGCATCGCCATGTACAACTAAATAACAAAATATATACATTTGAGAGAGTCCTGATACGCACAACTACGGTATTTGAGCTGCATATCCTAAACAACAATTTCTGAGAAATCGAGACTCGTGATGTTTTTGTATCCCTCTGCATACATATCCTCGCTGAAAGGAGAGTTGCCTGCTCCAACGTTCAGGATTTTGCTGTCAGGCTTGATATATTGAGAGATGATATCTCGCAGATTTGCCCAGTTTTGATACCAGTCGAACTCTGTGCAGTTTCTAAATTAAGACCAAAATACTAGGCATAGCGTTTTTACCAAAAGGTTTGCTTTCCGTAGTGGCTGTTTTTCTCAAAATACATTGAGATTTAAATATAGATGTATGTAAGTTTTAAGAATTTTAAGATATTTTAAAAGGAGAAGAGTTGCAGGGGCTAGCAATTCTCAATATTTATATGGGTTATTCAAGATCAGCAAGAATAACTGTTTGTTGGCCTCCCATGGATCCATAACGTGAGAAATTGCTATGGAAGACATAAATGAGGCTATTAGCAATTGGAAAACTTAGGGCAAGCTATTCCTTCATGAAATAGTTTGTAGTTGTTTTCCTCACAATATTCGCAAAGGTATTAACAGGCCAATTCACTAATTGTGAACAAATAAGTGGATGCTGTTAGAATATGCATAGTAATTTAAAAGATCATGAAAGCCAATATTAGAGAAAGGAGAGTATATAATCCTTCGTTTCCTGAGGTGATATGCGTGCGATTTCATCAACTTTACTGTTGATATCCTCAATTTATTGTTCCGATCTCTATCGTTTGGTTTCCTCTCTTGGCTATTCCATTTCTATATCATAAGATGAATACCTCGTTCCTGTTCTCGGTAGTCCTCCAAAATATTCTTGCATTCCTCGCATCTGCAATTTTTGCCACATTTCATTCCATAATTGTAGCATTAACAATATTTTTTCAAACAGTTCGATTTCTTGCAATAGCAAGCACGTTCTCCTTCCTACAGTTCCATAGGAGCCCGATAACGATTATCATTCTCAGAATTGTTCTCACAGTCCATGCACTTGCATAGTTAGGTACACTTTCGACCTGAATAAGCAAAATTGTACCTTGAGTAAAGCATTAGCAATAGTTTTTAGAGCACTTGGATTTTAAGCAATTACAGCCGATGAACAATTTCGATGGTTTTTTTGTGATACGTTGCAGATCCAAATCGTCGACTTTGGAATTGGAAATTAGCTGAGATTAATTTTTATCGACTTCTGAGGAGTGTGGTTCAATTTAATTGTGCATTTCGTTATTGAGGTGGGTGCGGATAACTTCAGGAATAATAGGCATAAATTATCGTTTTTGATTGACTATTGGTTTGTTTTGATTGATGTGGCTATTGATTGAATCAATAGCTCTCTTGCCTTCTATCATTTATTGATCAAAGCTATTGATGAATAGTTGATGCTATTCTATAATTTTGGAGTTGTGTTGTTCAAAGTGACTGTCTGATTGCATTTGGGCAGTTTGATGTTTTTGGTGGTAGTGCTAAATTTAAATAACTTGCCATATAAACACATAAATTAATAATTTCCATCTCATAAAAGAGAAAGAAGGATCTCTCAAAGGATGATGTTAAACCTATCAGCTCGCCTAATTATTCTTACAAATAGAAAATACAGTAATACATTCTGAAGGATTAAAACACTCCAACTGGCATCACACTTGCTGCAGCAGTCTAAATTTATTTCTCAACCAATTTTTTGCTATGGCGTTTCTTTTTATCAGGGACTACAGTTGCCAGAGGCCTTGCTTATATCCATAATGGATCAGTTCCTTCTCTAATTTTACTAGATGTTTTCTTTCAATTTCCATTAAATAAGACTCTTCGATAATTTTGGCCCTTTACAAAGCAACTGCTTGCTCATTACATTTATTTTGAGACATAATGATCTCCTCAAGCAGTACTTCACCCGGGTCGCAGATCTTATGCATTCCATCTCTTCCAATGAGCTTTATCCTTCCAGTCAAAATGATATAAAAGCAAGTATATGGCTCGTCCATCTCATAGAGTATGCTTCGAGGTTGTTTTAATCGAATAGTGCCCACCCTTAGTAAGCATATTCCTACCACTCTTTGAATTTTGCTAAAGAAAGGATTGAGGATTTGTAAAGTGTTAGCCGTTCTCTACAATCGATCGTTTGTTTTGTTGTTTTTGAGTTATTTGATCATTTAAAGTAACGATTTCATCGATGTTTTTTTATTTATAGAAAGCAGTCGAGGTGTTTCTTCTTCGTAGTGGCTCTTTGACAGAGACTTGTATATAACAGGGCGCATAGTGGGCTAAAACTCCGGCATATCTTTCTACTTTGCCTCTTAAGGCTACTTTTTCTTGGTATTTTCAGCTGCTTCGCTTTTAACTTGTTGTTTTGGTACTTGTATTTATTCGTCCTTCTTTTATAGAATGTTTTAAGTCATGACTGACTTTTATGATGTATGTTTTAATGGCACTATTTTAATATTGATCTGAGATTCTATCAATTTATTAATTTTGGGTGGACGATATTCGCATTTCTCCCTCACTCCACTATTTTTTAACCTTGAATACTGTAATAGGTTTTTAACTTCAGTTCTTTAAGGAAGAGTTTCATACACATTGGAAGGGTTAAGATTGTGTGAATACTAGAGAGAGTACTCGGCATTATTTTCTTATTGCTGGAAAAGAGATGACTAAAATTATTGTTTTCTCCGACTAAGAGCAGAAAAAATATCCTTGATGCTTATCTGTTTAATTGGTTAATTTTTAAAGGGGAGAGGAGGCAGTATTAATTTGGAGGAAAGTGATTCTTGATTTTCGTCGGACATTTAATAAATTAATATTACAACTGCTATAAACGAAATTCCAGACCTTTATAATTGGAAAGTCGATTAAATGCTTAAGATGTATTGATTATTCAACCATCATAATATGTATTAGACTTTACCGATGGGTCAAAACATTTTGTTCTGCCTCTTCCTGTTTTTTTGATAATCGTGCCTCTGTTTGCGATTGTTGAATACTTCCTATTCCTACTGAAAACGTTGATTGTTGTTTCTGCTTCTTTGGCGCTGTTAATAGAAATCTCCATATTAATTGTCTTATCTCGCGAAATTGTATCTCCTGAAATTATTGTCCCTTCTTTCGTCATAGATCATACTATTATCCTGCATAAAACTCTTTCCTATTCTCTATGTCCTTTGGTATGGCCTGCATTTTTATGTATATTCAAAACAGTTGAAATGCCCATAGGGTACCTTGCAACCTTTCAGACATCTCAATTTTTTAAGATCTTAAGCCTCAAATCTATCTCTGAACTATCTGTCAGAAGTAAACTTACTATAATCCAAAAAGATAATTGTTCCGCAATTGCGCTCAACGTGCCCCTTCTTTCTACATCGATGACACTCAACTCCAACAGCTGTGCATTCCTAAATAGGGTGTAATATACCTGAGCGACATGGCCAATTTCATTGCATCTAAAGCAAGCCCGGGAATTGCAGTCATGGTGGTGGTGATCTTCCAAACAGTACATGCATTTATCTTTTTCCTGTTCGAAGATACAATTCTTGGCGATATGACCTCGTTTTCCGCACCTGAAGCATTTAATCAATCTCTTTTCTTCCTCCATATCGTCGATGATGTCAAAATATCGTAAAGGGCGCTATCGTGTTTCCTTTTCTTCTTATTATTTTTATGGCTATTCATCTTAAAGTTTGTTTTCTTCCTTGAAGGACTAAATTGGTTCGATATTAATCACTTTATGATCATCTTTTTCAGTCAGCATTTTTTATATTCTTTGGTGCAGATACAGATCGCTAACGTATTTAGTACCATCATTGCCCTAGATCTTGTAAGTCATCAGTGCCCGGGCATCTGAATGTTTCATCGGCTAATCGTTTATGCATTCAACAATACCTATCTACGGTTAGTTGTCAATGTGAATGGGCTTAAAGTTCAGCTTTGTGAATCTTTCTTGGCGGAAACTGTTAACTTTTATTGGATTTTGTGCCGTTTATAGGGTCTTGACTCTCCTTTTCTCTATCGGCTGCCCATCGAGCTCATTCTCGGACGACTAAATTTATATTATATCCTCAGACTTGCGATCTTTTGCACCTTTCCTTTTGTGGGACTTTTCCTTTTTGGACTTGATGTCTGATTTCGACGAAGACATTCGGAGTTGATGAGCAATAGTTTATATATAAACAAAGAATTCATAATTTAGTTCGATGGGAGAGGACCACTTAAATATGGCTTTTATAGATTCATATAAGTCAATCACTCATTTAGTTCGTTTGCATCGTTTAAAGGTCTATATTCTTGTTTCTTCCATCTTCGATAGATGAGCAGGATGCCCATCAGGAAGGCCAATATCAACACAGCACCCAAGAGAATAGTAACATTCGACGTACGATGAAGTTATCCCCAGAAGGTAACAATCTCCACAGGTCGATAATACACCACATCTCCTGTTTTAGAGTTAAAGGCCTTTACCCCAACATATTATATTTCTCCCTTAATAGCTTGTGTAAAGGTCATTTTATTGTTTTTGGCACTACTGCTCGGAATGGAGGTCAAGTCAGCCGTCTTTAATTGTTGAACATCGTCGAGGTCGAATACAATCGAGGGACACACCAATTGGGCATATACATTTTATATTTTGTCAGAACTGAGGGCAGAATAGGCAAAATCTTTGTTGCAGTTCTTGTCTGAACCGCACACGAGGCTGGTGAAGGTCAGTTCAGCTTTAGTTGAATCTAAAAGTTGATACTGCATGACTCCTTTATCTCCTGCTTTAGCACGGCCTAAGGTTATTTTGGAGGGGCTAAAGATGGCCTTGATGGTCATCAGTGAAGTGTCATCATCTGGACTTCTTATCTTTAGGTATATTCCACCAGATGTCTTGACTTTAATAATAAGTTCTTGCATGAGTTAATCTGACATCTGTTCTTAAGTGGAGTAATCTTCCTAAATAAACTCATTGTAATCGAGTGTATAGCCAATGTATGGTTAGCTTTAGTCGCATTTGCTGAAACTAACTTTAACATATCCTGGAGCTGTTGTGCTGATCACCACATAAATATACTCCTTCATGCTAAGATGAACTGGAAACTCATGATCAAAGGGAAGATATATTATCTATCGATTGTTGATTCCGATTGTGAAGATTGTGTCCTTGTCGTTATTATTGGTGACTTAAATTAAGTAAGTCTGCTTAGCTGGCAGCTGCATTAGCATCGTGGGATTAGGAGTCTTCTTCTTGAAGTCAGGTTTTTCTGGAATCATTTCAATATTTGAGTCTTCATCTTAGGAATTATCCATTGCATACATCTTTATGCCTAACTTATTCAATGACTGAGTATCAACGGTTGACACATGCACATATATTCCAGAATTCGTGGGGTTTTTATAGATAAACTTGGTTGGTCTTTTGGAAATTAGATTGTATTCCGTAATTAATCCATCCTGCAGATAGACAGTGGGATTTCCTGAAGAATAAGTGATGCTGTAGAGCGCTTTTTCCTTTGAATCTTGAGATTCAACGGTAATGTGAAGATGTACAAAGGTTGATAGCCCAAAGGAACTCATTTGTGAGGTTCCCAGATCCTTGCTTTTGGTGTTTAAATCCTTCGAAGGAATGGTAATATGAATATTTTTGGAATCTGCAGCGTTTGTCTTGGTAATGTCGATCTGCTGGAAGTCATGAACTTGAACTTTAAGATTTCCGCTTGTGATTTGTATATTGATGATTATTTATTAATTTTTGGTTCCAGTCAATGTGTATCTATTCTGCTCGTTTGGTTAGATATCATCCGACATCATTGTGTTTTAAACTAACTCTACTTATGTGTAGCGCGATTGAACATGTAGAATCACTTCTGAGGGCTATTCCGAGGTAATTTTGACCAGAAGCAAGCATTGCGGGCAAGGCTGTCCACTGACATCGCTTACTTTATCGGCCAATTGTGTGCCCTTATCGGTATTATCTTGAAATTTTTGAACACAAGTATCCATATCCTTGCCAGCTTTGCACAAGGTGTTGATCATGAAAGGAAATCCTTCATTTCGAGTAATTTTCAACTCGAATTATTGAGTAGAATCTATTTGGTAGAAGGTTGATTGACCAGCGTCTGATCTGAGGGTGGTAGAGCTATCCAAATAAAGAGTTTTGATAGCTTCAGCATCTGAAGTAAATTCTATAGAGAATTTAGTGTCTGTTTTAGCCTGAACGAGAAGGCAAAGATAAACATCGCGATCATCTTCCATCGAATTATCAGCCATTTTACCTTTAATATCCTGGATGGAAAGCTGTGTTTAAACAGCACTAGGGAAAGTGAAGTCTCCCTCATCGTCATTGTTCGGGCATCTTGGATTCTTTTCGGAGTAGACATTAGCCTTGATCAGGGAACGGCCGATGGTAATATAGGTGTTAAAAGTAAGAGCTTCTTTTTCGAGATAGTACTTCAAATCAACCAGTAGTTCTTTCTCCTCGTCTTTTACGAGAACAATATCAACTTTATGCTTTTCTGGCAATTCAATATAGTTATTTGAAGCCATTATTTTAAATTGCGCGTTGACTAGACCAGAGGCTTGAAGAGATGCAAGCGTTTATTTACTAAGTGAAGAAAGCGAATTTTTAAAAGCATTCATGTCAGGAGCGATTGACATTAATACCACACAATTAGGCCAGCATGCCTTTAATTGATCAGCATCAATATGAATAAAGTCAATGGGCTTGAAGGTGAGTTAAGATAGCTTTTAATTTTCCTTATACTCATCAGGAAAAGGCCATTGAGAAGGGTCAATGGATTTATCGTCACTTTGCCATAAACTGTACATTATTTTGAGATCAACCAAAGATGATTTGTAAAAGATAGTGGTGCTATGATTTTGATGTGTAGGCTCGAAGTAGAAATGAGAACTAACAGAAGTCATAGTAATGGCATAGTTTTGCCAAATGCCATCTTTTAACTCGATTATAGCATCAGTCATCATCAAGGTTAATGTCACATCAGTCTCTACATCCATCTGGTTCTGCAAGCGTACGAATAACTCGCAGTTTTATCCTTCTGCCTGCTTGCACAATTTTTTTGAGATCAGTGCTATGTTGAGGACATCAACTTCCTGATCGATTGTTAAATCAGCCGTATTTTCATCCTTAGAGTATTAATCTGCATTGCTGATCTTGAGACTAAGATTAACATTTTACTTGATGTTATGAGTATAGAAGTTTAACATGATTGATTTCTTGGGTTCAAATTCAAACACATAGTCCCGACTGTCTTTGGGTTGCAGCGTTTAGTAGTGAGCAACTCCCGGTTATAAACGAAGATTAGCCTACTTTGTTGATGCAATTAGAGTGAAATGCACATATTTATTGCGATATTCTTCCCTCTTTTCCACTTTCACTTGAAATACGAGCTATTTAATGTCTGCCTTGGCAAATTTAATATACCCATCAGACGAGATCTCCGCTGAACCCTGATCATCTTTTGTGATTTTTTACTTATTGATAACGTTCAGCACAAGTTCGTTGACAGGTGCGATCAAGTTGAAAGAAACATCTTGCTTTGTTTCTAGTTTGAAGGTAAAGAAGAGAAAGTTCTACTTATCATCAAACAGGTAAGTGAAGGGTACGGCATCCCGAATTTCAATGTATTAGGTGTGTGAATCGAGCACAGTTAGAGTAAAATCACAGTTATCAAGGGCAACAACCTTTATCAGCAGAGTGTCATCAACCTCTGGTTCATAAATAGCAGGATTATGTGAGTTAAAGGATTTTTCAACACAATCCTTTTCATCATCAACTTTATCGCATTTGGTCTTAGCAGCAGCGAAGGCCATTACACTGGGACTATTGATGAGCAGTTGCAGAGCCTCTTTGGCCTTCATTTTATAAGAAAAATAACTAAATTCCCCTTCTCTGATGGTTTTGGTGATGGAAGTTGTAAACTATTATATAATCAATTCAGAAGTATTCCTGGTACCGCTTTCTCCAATATAGATGTTGCCTTGCCCACTCTCAAGGGCTTATAAAACAAAATCACAGCCTGTTGGATCACATGAACTGACGTTTGTCTTAAATTTAGTGCTTTCAAAAGCAAAAATATTGATTTTATCGATGCCCTTTGCATCCTTGGGCAGAGGTACAAGTTTGTAGTTGATTTTTTCTCCCTTTTTAAGGTCGAAGAATGACTCTTCCCCCATTTCAACCCACTGCACATCTCCAATATAGAATCTCATCTGTACGACAATTAGTGTTCCAAATCCTTTCAATTCCAGTTCCATCCTATCATAAGTTTAGTTTGGCTTCTTGTAGACCAAACTGAAATCAATATAGGTCTTCTAATCTTCAACAGCCACCTTTAGAACACTAAGCTACTTCCTTTCTCCTGCTTTGTAACCAATCAAGCCGATCTTTATGCCAGTTGAATTGGATAACTGCCTGTAAAGAGCATCATGCGCCGAAAATTATATGCGGAAGTCAGAATCGGGGATTTTCTTGAATTCGTATACGTTGGTTTAATAGGTGGAGGTGAAGTCCATGATGGTTGTTTTAGGGTTAAAATCGACTGTTTCAGTCACTTGCATCACTGTGGCATTAGCACAACTGTGAGCTTTATCGTCATCAGAAGTCAAATAATAGTAGCCCTTCTCTTCGTTACTAAACAGAAAATAGACCATGCCCTCTTTCGTCACGAACTTTACAAAACGGGAATTAGAGTAAAGCTTAATGTTGTCACCGAAGGTTGTTCTCAGATCAGGGTTGTTGCAAAATACTCGAAGCACAGCGTGTTGACTTTATTGGTTGACTGCCACGAGAGAATCCAGATCATGCTGGCCCTCTTAGTCCTGAGTGGGAGGCTGCAAAATATCCCAGCTTAACTCACAGGGTGCTTTTTTGCAAGACAGCTTCAATTTTACATCAGAGACAGTAATCTTTGGCAAAGAGCAGAGGCTGGAGTAGGAGGTAAAGTTGCAAGTGACTGTATCGCTGCCAGCTTCCAGGATGATGGTAATTGGGTTGTCCTTTAAAGTCTTATCATTGGCCTGTCCGTTTTGAGGTTTGATGTATAAGATGAGAGGCTTATCCTTTTCCACGCTGTTAACTTCATAGGTGGAGTTTGTCTCTTGATTGCTGTAGAAATGATTAGCTTCTACGACAGTCTTGCGTTCTTCCTTAGTCTAGGTTTGTTCTGCTAGTTGTTCCTTCCTGCGGCGTGAGTCAGCTGCAATCAGAAGCAGCACCAAAACGACAAGGGTTACGAGTTGGACGCGCATGGGTGAGATATATTTGATATTTAAAATGAATCTTTAATTAATTGTCACGTATTGCTCTATAATTAGATATTGTAAGGCTATAATATTAAGTAATTTAAAATCTGCCATTGCAGCTGCGGAAATGGTTTTGCTAATGGGAATAACTCGAAAAGGCTCAATAAATACAAAAACATATCAATTCACTCATAATCCTACCCTCTATATAATTCATAAACGATGCAAATCAATTCAACTTTTTGCCTCCCACATTGCCGAATAAACTGCTTTAAGTCTTGGAAGAGTTCGTCTCACTCTATATGTGTTATTATTTAATTGAAGGATTGCAATTATCCTTTTTAACGCTATTTTGTCCTATATAATTTGAAGCAGCTCCCTTCAACCACTTAAATGGCACTTATAAAATGTGATTAAGGCTTCTAACTAAAGGGTCTTTCCGCGACTCTTAACTATATATCATTATTAATACCGATCCCATTATTAGAGATCTAATTTAGTCATTTGGGCATTTAAGAGCGTTTCCAAGATTTCGGGGGTTTGTTCTTACATCCAAAGCGAATAAATATATTTTCTCACATCGCACATTTTAGAGCGCCTTTCTACCTGAGATTCATGGCAAAACTCTTCTTTATAGTTTTAAAGGGTTTAATCGTTTTCCTATGCAGTATGATATTGAAAGACAATTTGCTTACCGCGATTAATGAAAGGAATTTAATTCATGTCTTCAAAGCTTATCAAAGAATTATTTTAAATTATATGAGCAATGACGCAATAAAACTTGTTAGCACTTAAATAGCATCAAATTTAATAAAAGTTATGACTTAATCTTCCTGCAAATGAATTAAAACGATAAAAACTTTTAATTATTTGGCCCTGCTAAAGAGAACTAACTCACTATTTTACTCTTTATTACTAAGCCAACACATGTATCTTCGAACATTCATTATCCTCTGTGGCCTTTCAAGTCTGCATTGATACCAAAACCTGCCTTTGTAATTCTAAAATGTTAATGGTTGTTTAATACAATAAGATATTGATTAATATTTTGCTTTCCTTTTTCAACTTTGTCCAATTGATCTTACATTATATCAAGTAAAGCGAATTCATAGAGCAAAATATTTAAATTGATACACTTTATATAAAATTCGAAACAATGTGAATGATAACAACCATTTGATAAAATCACTCAGCCAAAATATCAATACATTGATAGAGAAATTATGAAATCTAAAGTACTCTGCTAAATAATTTCAATCGTAGTATCATTGATACATCATTGATATCATTAGAATAGCATATCATTTTTATTAATCTTATTCAGAAATATTGTATATCTATTGATACGCTAACTCCAGGCCCATGATTTTTTACAGGGTCTGCATTAATAAAAGTAAGTGCAGTATCAATATAAAAGATCATAGTCTGAGTAATTAATCAGATTTGACTGGTTCGGAGTCGGCAGTTTCTTCATGGCTTCCTCTCCCTCTAAATCCATCAAGTAGTTAAAATTCTCCTTGTCCTCCTCGCAGTACACTCTCAATGTTTTGGATTGAACTTGTCTCGAAACCAGAGTATTCGTGTCTAATTCCCTGAGAAAGATGCGAACGGGAGGCAGGGGGGTTGTTTCGTCCAAAAAAGCCTGTCTCTGCTGGCGATAATTTTTGACGATGATGAAGGGGTCCATGTTCAACGGATATATTTAGAAACTGTTATAATTAACGAATAGAATTCATAAATGTATATTTTAAACTCTTAATTATTGCTCCTTCCTATTTGAATCAATGGCAAATGGCAAAGATATTCGAGACCATCTCTGATTTGATTGATGTAGGGCTGTGAGCAACATTTTTAGAATAGTTCAAATCTAATGTCATTCATCATCATTTATCAATCACAGCTTTTTCAGCTTTTTTATCAATTCGCAAACTGATTTCAAGAAGCATGGTCCCACTGCGCCGACAGTTGTTGATCCAGCAGCAACCTAAATTCATTAAATCATACCTGAGTTCGACCCGCATCGCGAATAAAACATGTGTTTTGACCATTACCTTTTAATTTATTGAGGAGATCGTAGAGTTAGCCTTCACTCTAAACTTTAAAATACATCTTTTACTGCCCTGTCTATAGCCATTGAATGAAGGTTAGAGAATAGTTATCGTCGTACTGAGCTTTCTCCCGACCAAGTTGAAAGGCCCTGAGAGTAGCATGACCGCACTGTGCAGCTATTTTTCCCAAAGTCATTTTGAGATCCACTCTCACGAGCAGAATCATAACTACACTGTCTTGATTGCCCATGCTCTGCACGTCCTGCTCTTCCAAAAGGGAAACTATGATCTAAATAGCCTTTTCGAGGTTGTCAGTCACAAGCAAAGCCTGATTGATCAATGATTATTCAAACTACATGGCTAATAATTCAGAACGGATCTATGATGACTTGTCCTTGATGATGTGAACTTACTATTACTTCTAGAGCTATTATTTATTTAGGTGTTACTGGGCTGATTTCGATTATTTGTCAACTTATTAAAGAGGATCCATCAATCCCAGAAAATATTATATCTTATAAAAGCTATTTAAGTCGATTTTTAAAAAATCAATATTTCAAATGATTAGACAAATGTTATGAGAGGTCGATACCTTACGCAGCAAAAGCATATTAAAATGATTTTGTTTAATAAAAAAATAGAATAAGGATGACAGATGACAAAAGATAAATGTATTACTATTAATAGTCCAGCCAAAGGAGAAATAAACGATATTGATCAAGAAACCCCACTGATCAATGGTTCACAATGATAACGATATTTTTAATGTTACTTATCTCGATGAAATAACACACATAAGGAGTCAATAATGATGGGGAGGCAGTGCAAGTCAAAAGGCATCAATATAATGCAAGAATAAAATGTAAAATAAAATGAATATAAGCTATTTAGTTGATAAAATTTATTAAAAGCAAAACTGTGGTATTTAAGCTGATAAATCTTGATTAATAACGTTTTTCTGCCTATTTAAGCTGTGAGTTGATTTTGCTGAGCCTTGTAGCATAAAGCCAAGATATTTGATTTTATTGATATATTATTGCAATCAATCAAATCAACATGAGCGCTCAACCAGCAATCAGATTTTCTACCACCGATAGCTATGTGCCCAAGTACCTTTCAATTTATAGAGTAGAACCTACAGCCCACCCGCCTTCAACTCCGGAACCTATGAACAGGCCTACCAACCCGCCTATGTATCCACAGGCTACCCCGTTGACAATAGAACCACCACTTTTGTTGGAGCCCCTGATGGAAGAAACACCTACTCAGGTGCCCCTGTTGGTGCTCCAAAGATTAGCTTCGGTCATCAAGGAGGTGCCTACGTTGCCCCTACGTCGTATAGATATGTTCATTTAGAGTATATCAACAGCCCAGAGAAACAACAGTTGTTACAGGATCCAGTGTTCCTGCTGGTCAATTTCAACCTCAGCCTGCCACTTATGCTAGGGAATCCGAAGTTCGTCAAAATTAAGGGCATGCTGTTAGGGCTCCAGCTCCAAGCGGATTGAAGCAGGATGATGACTTCCTTTGTGGAAAAGCAGGATGGATTATCTGTGGTATTATTTCACTCATTCTCATTGCTCTTATTCTTCTTTTTGGATTGGGAGCTTTTGGAGGATCTGGCAACAACACTTCGGCTGCGGTAACAGGACCCACAGCCACTACTAACCCCTCCACTGATACACCCACGACACCAACCACACCCGCTTCCTCTGGACCAGGATTGACAACTGCAACAGGAACTACATCAGTTTCTCCAAGCCCATCTGGAGGTTCAAGTGCAGTAACTCCTGGTTCTGTTGCTCCAGTATCTGTGCAACCTGTACCTGCTACGAATGCAAATTCAATTCCAGCTCAGGCAGTATGATGGTTTTGCAGATAAATTATATGATAAACTTAATGTTACTTGGCCAATATCTAATATATAGTTAAGTAACTCATAAGTACGGGCTATCGATCAATTAAACATTTGGAGGACCATGTTTAAAAGAAATACCACCCCCACGATCCAAAAAATTATACGATAGTCACTTGAACTGCGAGGAGCATTGCCCCGTATTGATTTAGACGCTTTTGGAGTTTTCTTTGATTTGCTTATTGATACTATGGGAGTTGTGGTCTAAAGTTAAACTTCAGCTATCTGTGGAGTCGGACTACCACTCATTATCTTTTAGATGTATCGACTATCTGTGGTGGCTCGTGAAAGGGGGAGTTCCTCAGGTCTTGAATTGGATATTCTCTGGTCTAAGTCATTATTCTTTTCGAATTCCCCCTGCGATAAAAAGTTCCTTGAGGATAACAGATGGGCGAAATCTCCCTGACTGCTCCTTAGAGCCTCTTCTTTGTCAATAAGACTGTCTGATTTCCGATTGAAGAAGGAAGGCTCTTTAACAAACGATAACTTGTTGTTTTAATTTTGTTCGATAATGCTGAACTAAAACTATAGACTGCGAGCCTATGCATCCGTTTCTTTACGAGCAGTTTTACGCTTCGTCTCGACTTCATTCTTACGATTTATCAGCTCTTTAGCAATCTTTTAGAGTTTAGTTTTGGTTTCGCTGAGAGTGTGACTCCCATCATGAATAAAGAAGTACTCGATGGAGATGTCAGTTTGATTTATCTTGATCTCAAATAGAGTGTGGATATCAGGGTTGCTGATGTGGTATTCTAGAGAAATAGACAACTTCATCAGGTCTTCAGTCAGATACGTACTCAATTTATCGATGATGATGCCTTCCTTCTTCAACTCCCCCTGAAACTCACTCTGGAATCGCTCTTCAAGCACTTGTAATTCACTATCGCATTGCCCGTTTTTGTTAATGAAGGACATTCCATTCTTGCGATCACTATAGAGCTCGATCAACTGTTCATATGGCGAATGCAAAAAAGAAGTAAACTAAATTTTGCCGTGAGTGGTCTCGATAACCACTTTCTCTGAGAGCAAGTGCTTATCCTTGATAAATTGAGAAATATCCCACTTGGGGATGCGCAGATCGCACCGTCCAAAGAAAGTTTTGGAATTAAAACTGGAAATAAAGTTTATGTAATTGGCGTAAAGCTTTAATTTTCCTATATTGATAAACGTGTACCTTGGATGAGGACAATGCCGTCCTTGAGAGCACAGTGATAGTCATCAATTACTTCACGCCCCTCTTCTTCATTTTCGCACACTCGCATTAACCCGCAGCAAGTCGTCTTTATTTTGTTAGGCCCCTACTTTTTTTTAAACCCGCTTAGTGTCATAATTTTTTGAATTTGATTGGCATTGAGCAGAGCTGAGAATTTTTTGAGATACTCATTCTCAATAAAGTTAATATTCTGCTGTTTGCTCAGAAAGAAGGGGTTCATCAGAATTTAAAAATACTTTTTTTAGAATAAATCATTTTTAAATGTTTTCTTATTTTTAGATTATTCGTAAGATTGGTCCTCACGATAGTACTCCTGAAGAATGTCGTTCTGCAACTACACCACTTTCTCACGAACCCAAATCATATGCTGGGAGTGGTCCCTTTCGAATTTTTATTCGTGATTCTTGTAGTTGGCCTTTAGGTCCATTGAAGTACCACTTTTCCTCTATTCTTCGGGAAAGTGGGTGGTATCTTCAATAAATTTGTTAAAGTTAAACCCCCTGTATTTTTTCAATTAGTTTAAAACCTTCAATTTGCCGAACTTCGAGGCGAGATTGAGGATAATGCTGCGAAAGAAAGAAATTTCGTTCACAATGCTGTCGATATCCCTGATGGACTCCATTGATAATATTTCAGACATGACTAATTTTTAAGAGATAAAATTCTAATACTCATGGGTAGAACGTATCTCATCTATCCTCTCACCAGCCGCGGCAATTTCTTCCTGCATGATGCGAACAAAATCTTCAAAGTACTCCTCGACTTCCAAGCTCCTTTAAAACTCTTTAATTATTTCCTTTCTCATTGCTGTGATAGTTTTATCGAGGGGGAACTTTTCCGTGCGACCTGTTTTTGGCGGGGCGTCAAGAATAGTAGATGCGTTGTCTTCGCTCTCCTCGAGAATGGGTTGATTGTAGATTTGGTTATTTTGGCTTCCTGATTTTCTGATGTTGAGCAGCAATTTTCTATACTCGTTGATGATGTTCTTCTCCATCTCGAAGTATTCTTTCTCTGTGACTCTAATCTAGGAAATGTTGACTTTGTATTCATCCTTGATTTGGTAGATTTCCTAGAGCTTACCCTTCAGTTTGATTTCCTTTGATGTCAGGATTTCGTACAGTTCGGTGTTTTCCTTTAAGGAGTAGTACTTTAGTACATCTCTCTCGTAGTCTTTGAAGTAGTTGCACTTCTCCCGAAACCTTTTCTCCTTCTCGTTATAGGTGTTTACTCTCTCTAGGTAAAGTTTATTTAAAGAGTTGCTGGTGACCAATTTATCATGCAGAATTTCTAATCTATTCTTAGCGATGATATGGGTCTTTGTGCCAAGCGTAACATTGTTATTATTCAATTGATTATTGATGGTCATATGCAGAAAGTTCATGCATTTAACGAAATTAAGCATAGTCACAGCGTGGGTTGCCTTGTTTTTGGATCCCATGAGTTTACGTTCATACTCCTCGGAAATAGAGATCATCCTCTTGCAAAGTTTCAGATAGACTTGATGCATGTTAGTGACCAGTTGACGCAGATAGTCGATGTGGTCAAACATTTTTACATTATTTTAATTTATCCTGAGACAGAAACTACCCTGATCAATCAAAATTTATGGTATTTTGATTTCGTTGCTCATGTCTAATTGGAATAATTCGCTTGAAGTTTAAGTAATAATAACAGTATATTGCTCAGAAAATGTGCTAATCCAATATATCCAATAATTTATACAATAAATATCCCATCAGAAGGGGCTCATTCCAAGCTAGTATATTAAATGTTTAATATTGCCATTAAACAATCATCGGATGAGATAGTCTTCCTCTTTCAGCTTAGAGTTAAACCGCTTGCAGTTATAAACAAACTACTCCGTAACAATTTTACAGGTTTTAAACCGCTTCATGCGCCTTATCTTTTCGCCATACTCTCGGGTTGTCACTAATATGCAGCCATTCTCGACTTATCCGATAATAATGGCGCCCATTTCCATAGCAGTTCTCTCAATGATATTCCTCCTCTATGGTTATACCCCATCCACCATTAATTTTCTGCCAAATAGATGTTTAATCACTATCTTTGCTGACATTTTGTCTTAGTCTCGAATCTATTTTTACATCTCAATCTTCTTCTGAGCCTATACCCACTGTTTGGTGACGAATTGCATGATATACCACCAGGGTTCTTCCGGGTTGTAGGGATAAGTGACATACGGCTTTGTGTTTCTCTCATAATCAACAATTTTATCTTCTAGATCTATTTAGGAATATTCATAAGGCTATTAAATTTCCATTTGATCATCAGCAGCTTTAGTGGAAATTTTATGGAAGGCACTGCTATGCAAGGAATGAGGTTATCCTTATCCTTAATCCTCAAAATATAGATCAGCAGAAGGCTTCTTCTCTTACAAATCAACTATATTTTTGCTGTGAGTAGTATCTTCCTCCAAAATTTCAATAACGTGGTTAGTTGTTTCTTGATTGATTGGAAGTTAATCTTCGAGATTGATTAATTTTTGTTTTTTCCGATCGTTGAATATATCAGTTTATTTAGGTTTTATTGCTTTGGGAATCGAGCTGGCAGACTACTAAGCATTCTTTAAGTAATCGCATTTTCCAAGGAAAATAAGGTAGCCTAACCCTAATTTCATTCTGTCTTGAGCGTTATTCAACAGTTTTACATCAACAAAGGTTGCCAAAGGTCTTTCCCAAATTTAAACTATCTTGCTTTCGTCGTGGGGATGAAAGGTTAGGGATTTGCTTGTGAGAAATGATTAATTATGATCTTTAAAGATGAGGTCGACTATGTATGTATTACAACCCTTGATATCAATAAACCCCACAACCGAAGGAGCTGGAAATTTGATGGTAAAGATGAAGAAATCATCGCCGGAGGGTAGATTCCACGTTTTACTGGTCTTCTTAATAAAAATATTTGTGATTTTGCCCTCTCCAGGAATATTATCCTGGTCTACAATCGAATACTGAAGTTCCTGATTCATATCTGCTGATAGTCTATCATCGTGGGTGATTTATAAATAATATCTTATAGAAAACAGCATCCGATTTATTGCTTCAATATTTATAAGAATATGTCTTGCAATTATTTCCATTCATTTCAATCATTACTCCCTTAAAATGTTGACTGAACCTTCACTTAGGTTGTACTACAACTCATAGCAAGTTACAAATATCTCGCCATGTGGAACGCTTCCAATATTGATGATTCGTGACTCTCCGGGGATCAGGGTGAAGAAGTTATCGCTGAGGTTCATAGCAAGGTATCTGTCATTTTTTTTACGATAGATCCATACGTAACTAGCTATCTTTTTGGCAGTAACCTTAATGGTGGTTCCTTCCAAAGTATAGGTGAGTTCAGGGTTTAAGTGGTATCGGCCTTTCATTGGTTGAAAGAAGTAGTTGTTATTGCTGACATAGTTATCCACTGTTTTGAGCTGCATATTGATAAATCCAGAGCTTAGATAGTTAGTGTACTATGTCTTGACAAATTTATGGACAAGCACCCTTTCAAAGGGTTTAACTGTCTTTTAGATGGTATGCTTAACCTTGGTGGCCTCTCCTGAAAAGGTATAGATTTCTAGCACGCAATGACAGTTGAATGTTTTGTTATAATCGTTGACGATATAAGTCACGTAATCTCCACTTGATTTTTAATGGATGGTATGGATTAGCAGTTGATCGTAAGCCTGCCTAATGCGGTAGTGAGATGCCTTATAAGTTCCATAGTAATCAACTGATGACCATGAACTCACAGGCCAGACATCATTGAGTTGCCAGTACAGACTGCCCATATTGAAAGGCTTGTTCAATCGCAAATTGGTGATGGCTAACTCAAGAGCATAAGCCTGCATCACTTGAGAATAGTATGAAAAACGAGAAATATTGGTTGTTACGCCAGCGTAGTTTGTAGTATAGCCCTTGAGCAATTATTATCCTTGGGGGTGTCTTTCGTGCAGTCTAAGGATGAGACTATTTGGCACTAAATCTTCAGGGTGAGTGAATTACTGTAGGGAAGACATTTCAGGCATGGATTGCATACCATATTCAGAGTTAAATCTGCCAACATATTCTTCGTATGCTTCAATTGCGAAGGCTTCAGCCCATACTTTCCAGAAATGAATATCCCCTGAAGTAATTGTTTTGGTGGTTGCCGAAGATACCGAAGGAGAAGTTTACCAATAATAGACCTCAGGATGTAATTCCTTCAATACTTTTGGCAGAGTCACTTTGAATATATCGCTGTACATGGACTAGACTAACTTTTTTTGAGTATCAGTCAAATCCTTTTGCCATCCCCATTCCAACCAGCCAATCCAGATCTCGTTGTTGCCGTTCCACAGTCCAATTGAAGGATGGTGTCTGATCCTTTTCACGTTATCTCTAGTTTCCGCTTCAATGTTCTGCAGTATTTAGGAGGAAGTGGGATAGAGGGCGCACGCAAACATCAAATCATGCCAAATCATGATACCGGCAGCATCCATAGTCTCGTAGAATTAATCTTTTTCGAATTGTCCTCCTCCCCAAAGCCTGAGCATATTGAATCGTCCAAAGAGAGCATCATCTCTGACTTTTTCGTATGTTTGCCTGGTGGTGCGTGCCAGTGACATTTCAGGAGGAATATAGTTGCCTCCTCTCATATAAACATCATATCCATTGAGGTTAAAAGTAAAAGATGTGCCATTATAGGTTTTATTTGTTTATTGAACAACAATCACCGTTCGAATGCCAGTAGTGATCGAGTAATCAATAGTTTCTAGGGTTTTCAGGTTGACTAACTTTAGAGAGATAGAAATGAGGTTGGGTTGACCTAAATCCCAAGTCCACCAGACATTTTCCCATATGTTGTTGGTGATAGTGAAAGGTATATCCAATTAAGTAAGAATGGTTTATTTGATGGATAAATTTTCAGTATACAGAGTTGCATTGTTAGCTTTTCTTTTAACAAGAAGAGTAAAGTTATACACAGAGCTTTTATCCAGATGAAGCAAGTCAATTCTTACTTAGCAGTCGATCGATTTAGTTGTCTTTGTTATTGGACTGTGCACGAATTTAACATTGTCGATTCTTGAATCGTTGTAAATCAGCACACTCACATCTTTCCAGATTCCAACAGATAGAATTCGAGGTCCCCAGTCCCACCCGTATTGGTAGGCAGCTTTGCGAGTGAATGAGTAGTTTTGAGGCAGGCTAAATCCGTATTAATCTTTGAATTCTTTCTCTTTGAGGAGGTCGTACTTGACAGATGATGTAAAATTGACTGCAAGTTCATTAACTGCTTTAAACTTAACGTCCACTTCGTATCTCCTGAACATGTTGTGGGCTGATAGAATGTGTTGTCCATTCAAATATACCTCTGCATGAGTATCTAATCCTTCGAAGACTAGATATTGATGCTGCGAGTTAATGAGAGTGGCACTAACATTAAAAGTTGTCTTGTAGTATGCGTCTTTGCTTTCATAATCGTAGAACTGCAAGAAGTTATCTCTAAAGTAAGGATCATTGCTGACAATTTTATTGTCAATTAAATCCCAAGCTAGAGAGGAGGGAGTGATGGAAGGGTATTCCTTGGGATTGCTTTCGATTTTAAAGGTCCATTTGGTCAACGGTTGAGTGTATCTCGCAGCCAGAATGAGTTGCAGAAGTAGGGTAAATATTAATCCTGTTGAAAGATTCATGCTATGGAGATATTTAATAATAAATCTTTTATTGACTATAAATTTATTTATTGATGGGTCGGGATAAATCTACAAATCCTCGTCCAAATTCATGCAAATTCAAAAGACCAACGCCAACAATTGCCAATCAAAAACTGATTCATTGCGAGGCGCCAGCAACGACGAAGGGTTCAGTTAAGTTTCAAGCAACAAATAAGTCAAGGAGTGTTCCTCCCGCAAATAAAAAGAATGTTGGCTCTACTAAGCCAGCCGTATTTGAGTTTAATTTTAATCCCTTAAATGAGAAAATTAGTAAAAAGCAGCTTCCTCCTCACCCAAAATCTGCCAGCAATAAAAATGGCCACTAAATTGATCATAAAAAGTATTCCCTAGAAAAAGAAAAATTCCAACAAAAGAAATAGAATTAAAAAAAGACTCATCCTTACGAATATTTTGGAAGCAGTGAGACGGAAAACCAAAATATTGCCTTGATAAAAAAGAAACTGGTAATTTAAAGTAAGGGCAATCATGCAGAAAGACTTGACTTTCCTTATGGTAAATACTAACCAATTTTATAAAGATTTAAAAAAAAGGCAAATAAGAACACGGGCTTGACAAAAGAAAGGAAGAAGATCCAAAGTTAAGATCCATCCGCCAATCAACTCTTTATACGCAACCATAAATTCGAAGGAAATACAAATCCAAGTCTAAAAATAGAAAAACCTGCAAAGATAAATTCGATATAAACAAATGAATACGAATACGAATATCCTGCTTATTACAATAAAGACAAAGCAGTCCATATCAACTAATATCATAACCCTGAATCCTAAAAAGGGAGAAGACACAAAGAAAAGACGGACAACGCCACAAATAAAAATTAGAATAAACCCATATAACCTCAAAAGGAGAAGAAAAGCAGCAGCATCTAATTCATGAAGTAAATGTAGTACAGATGGAAAGAATCTTAGTCTTAAAATAATCTATTAGAACAGAGGGAATTGAAGATAAACTTAGCTTCGGAATGCTTTCAAAAAGGAGAGACTGATCTTTCCGCGAAGTATTCTGAAATAATTTTGCAATAGATTGATGCCATCAATAATAAAACTCTCGAGGATGAAGATGCTCTCGCTTATGTCTGTGCTTTCCTGGCAAATGCCTACATTTTCAAAAAGGATGATAAATATTAACAAATGACTGCAAGGGCACTGTAGATTTATAATAGGAGACCAAATATGTACTTTTAAGAGATGATAACTTTAAAAAACAATATGGCTCTCGCTTCCTAAAACAACCAAAAGTTCCCACAAGCGATCGTTCTGTATAACTAAGTTTTAAAACTAGAGGATCAGTATTACAGTCTGAGTGACGAAAGAAGATTATCCACTCTTAATAATCTTTTTTGCCTGTACTATGCACTGAAACAAGTAAACTAAGCCAAGAAAATATATAATGAGGTAGAACCAATTCTAAAGAAGCTCGATCAAAGCATACCAATTGTCTAGCTTTGGAATAAAAATTGGAAGCATTATTCTCCAGCCTTGAAAAAGGGTAAATGATGATGCTGTTTTTAAAGTTAAAACTATCCTATATATTGTCTTAATCTATGGTCAATAATTCACTTGCTATTTGATTTCCTCTAATTGCAACTTATAATTGAATAAACTTTTATTTTATTAGTAATTATCCAAGCACGATGCTGAAGGAATCGGAAAATATTGAAGATTTCATCCTCACCTAACCAACCACTCCTCCCAACCTGGAATTGGAGGTTCCCACCAGTCACCAGTTGATTCAGAGGATTATATCGTCCAATGAGGAGCTTATCCAACAGCAAATGCTTACCATCAGATCACTTCAACAGCGAAATCGAGAGCAGGAAATTGCAATTAAGGAGCTAAAGGCCAAGTACGAATCGCTCCTGTAGTTTGTCGAGTTAAAATAGCCGTCTAAAGGAAACATCAGTAAGATTACTGAGGATGATCAGATTTAAAAAATGGCTCCTTTGGAAGAAAAACAGAGGAAAATAGGTATTGATGATCTCCTGAGCAAAGTTGTTTATCTTGAACAACAGTTGTCCATTACCAAGGTGGAACTGGCAGTCAAGTCAGCAGATTTGTTAGTAACTGAATTTATATGCAGAGCTTTAGTCTCAAGGGCAGAGATAGGGAAGACGGCTACTCCAAGAGAGTACAGCCAGAAAAAGCTAGAGTACAATTAGAAGGATACTTTGAACTAGCACCTGTCAAAAAGAATAGTGTTTTTACGGAAAAAAAGGGGGAGAGCTCAGAGTATTTGCATCTTGTGGAGCAGTGGACACGTGTGTTGTAGCAATACGGAAGTACTGAGTCTCAACAGTTAAAATTTAAATAAAAAACAGGGCCGCTGATTAAAAAGTATATTCCCAAGGAAATGAGGGGTAAAGCTTGGGATAAATATATATAAAACAGGCTGGGCATGACGAACTCATTGTATATCGAATTGTTGCAGCGAAGAGAGAAAGGATGGGTTTGTGAGAAGGTAAAGCAGCAGATCGAAAAGGATATCAAGCGATCCTTTTATGGTAAAACCAACTACTAGACTAAGACAGGTATTATATTGGAAGTCGTATAGTTTTTAGAGATGTTTCATGTGTTTCGGCCTGATGTTAGCTACGTCCAGGGCATGACCTACCCAGCCATCATCCTCATTCCAATCCTTGGCAAAATTCGTGCTTTTAACATATTTTGCAACCTCATCCTCGGAAATGCCTTCTTGCGGAAACTGTTCAGCCTGTAAACTAAATTCATCAACACCATCTGCCGTGGCTTTGAGTTTTTACTGGAATAATACAATCCACAGGTGAGTCGCAAACTAAAGGAGTCAATGGTTCAATCCGAGATATATCTGATTGAGTGGCTGTTTACTTTCTTTAGCCGTGGATTTTCCTTTGAAACGACTCTCAAATTTTGGGATCATCTGTTATATTTTGAAGAATTGAGCTTCTTTCGCATGTCGCTGGCGATCTTTGAACAGATTGGCCCACTTATGTTGAATTTAAACTATGAGGAGACAGTAAGTTGTGTAAGAGAATATGGGCAGCATTTGAACGAGGATAAGCTGCTATAATCTCTAAGTAATAGCAAGGTGACCACTGAAAAATTAACACGAGCACTTGAGCGAGGGTCAATGGTGCCGACCTGATTGATTCTTATTCTGTTTTATAAGCAATAATAGTTGTTGATATCTGAGGAGACCAATGCTAATCAAGAACAATTGACTCCTCAATGAAAATAATAGTGTTGATTGACGAGATGCATTTGTATTAAATCCAGCTATATTGAATGGCAAAATCCTGAGTATGCTCCTTTCTATATAGTGCTCTCCATTATAAATCAGGCTTGATATATTTTAACTAATATCAGCACAATGTTCACCAAAGTATGGAACTACATCTGTTCCTTCTCAGCAAAAAAATAAAATGTGGTTACAGTGGCTCCCCGCACTACCAATTCCACCATAGCTTCACTTAATAATAAAAAAAATAAGGCGCGCACTTCAGTCTATCTCTTGGCTTACAATCAAATGCAGAACGGTTTGGCATTTGCGGACGTAGAGTATCGCGTATCAGGTTTGTCTCCGATGAACGCTAATAATTCTCTGTCATAAACCTAAAATCCCGTATCTTAATAACAGGAAATAATGGAATAAATAAGGGAACTCAATAATAGAATCGAGGAAATGAGCATATCTGATAGACAACTCCGATCCGCCCAAAAGAAATGCCATCATTACGATACGGAAAAATATAAGGCTTCGATAAGATAAGAAATGACAGAGCTGACTGATAAGATGTACCAGAAAGACTATCTGCGCGATATTCAGGAGCATTTGCAACTTAAATACACCCGAGAGAGAAATGAATTTCCATTTATTAGCCTGGAGGACTACTCTAAAATACGTCGCCTTTGGGCAGACAAGAAGAAAGGGCAACTCGAAATAAGAAAGACTAACCTCGAGGCAGTTGATAAATTGAATTACAAGGCTCTAGGCGGCATTGATCATGGAGCATGGCTCAATGACGAAATCATCAACATCTACCTCGAATTGTTAGAAAAGATGTTCGTGGATAATAACGAGTTCAAAATCCTGAATAGTTATTTTGCAACTACGATAATGACAAAGACTGAGAATATGATTCAGCGGTACACCAAGAAGAAAAATATCACCAAAGAGTCAACTATCATCATGCCAATCAACAATAAGAATCATTGGTATTTCGCTAAATTTGAAGACGGAGATCTGATCATTTATGATAGCATACGACACGCGCCCAACTACTACCTTGATAATAAGATTTTTAAGGATGCACTCAAATTTGGCAAATGGTTCTTTGGGGAGGAGCCCAGTCTCAAAGTTAGCCAGCAGTACCCTCAGCAAAACAATCAGTACGACTGCGGCGTCTTCATGCTTCTGGGGATCCGAGACTCCCTCCGGCACAAATAATGGAGTTTTCACCAAGGAGACATGCGATACAAGCGAGTGCAGATCGCCCACGAGGTGTTGAACTGTAAACTTGCTGTGAGCGAGCAGTGATATTAATCTCATGATATGATACTATCCAATACAACAGGAATATATTCTACCAATTATACTACTAATCAAAAATAAACTAATAATACTACTTTAATGTTGAAATGACAGATATGATTTAACTTTTCCTGATCGCAAGATCAACAACCATATTTTATAACAAAATCGGAGGAAATGGTCAAGCCAAGATTGGGAGACTTGATCGACCTTGATTCTTTTAGGAATAGCTTGGAATCTTACAAAATATTTTTGACCCAATGGATATTGTAAAATCGTTAAGCACGCCAACTTTCAGGCTCCATCATCCCGTCACAACCCCTAACTTCTTAATTGATGGCTGGCCCTTCCCCGCCCGCATCCTGCCCAGTGTAAGGCTGAAACGGATTTTACCCAGTAGTATAACATTGCTAAATTTGGTAACAGTTACGTAATAATAGTAGATTAAATTTAATATATGATCATAATGTTGTTATCGTAATTATAGTATTTATGAATTAAATCATGACGATTAATTATACTAAATCTATGTGCAAGTTGAATTCAAACCTTCTGCTTCTATGCATGCTTTCTGTCGCTTTTGCAGGCATCACTAGCTTCTGGGATATGAATCCAGTCAATAAGGAAGGGCTAGAGTGCCTGAAAGAACAGCAATACCTGGATTAGGCCTTTACTTTGACTGTCTTCGATCAAAACATCAAGGAATGGAAAGTGGCCACCAAACTTTAGGATATCTATCAAATGGGAGTCAAATCCAACCTTGTCATCTCCACAGCTGAAATTGAGGGTCATTTGCCTCCTCAACTCGAAGCCCATCGATTGTTTTCTCAATTTGCTCATCAGCCCGTTGAAAAGCTATGGATCAGCATTTCAAACTTTCCAGGGAGTTTCAAACCAAATTGCGCCTATTTGAGAACCTTCGCCCTGTTTCTTCACTTGTACACTCAAAAGGAAGTTGGATTTCAGAGTTAGCCACTGTTTTGGGAGGATCTCTTCGGAGACAGCATGGCTTGCCCCGAACTAGGCAAATATTCCCTTTATCTATCCTTCAACAGCTTCCAGCCTTTCGGAGGATGGGCTTCCTATGAATACTTCTAGACTTACCGACCGGTCCCTGTCTGCGATTATCCAGGGATGTAAGTTTTTAGAAATTGATTTTTTTAATGTCTATATACTTTCCTATTTTATCAGATTATTTGATTTTCTCTCCTTCCGAGGAGTCTATTGCCGAAGAGCAATCATTAAACTACCTGTATTTTAATAGTTGGTTATTGACCTTTTTATAACCAAATTAACATACTAAAGTAGAATAGGGCAGACAACAGTAAAAAATAAAAAGGATGAAAATGATTTCTATCGTGTATCTGGAATGGAAGCCAACCTGCTGAAGAGCAATTGGCCTATCAATCATAAATAGGATAAATCTGTGATAAAAATCAATGACGTCAATAATACGTCTATAAAAGGTGATTGGATTATGCTTTTTATTCAAACAAATAAAATCATTAAAGATTCCTTCGATGACTCGAAGAAGAGGGCGCTATTAATATATCAATAGGTTCATATGGATTGGGAAGTGGCACGGTAATAGTTTGAACCGAAGAAGGCGATTCCTGTCGAAGTTGTGCCATCCTAAACCAGATAAGTATCAAAGTTACAATTCCTATGAAACCCAGCAATGTATAAATCAGGATCTATTTTTACCTTTAAGAGATAGTTGATTGTGATTAATCAGAAATAGGGCCGAATGCTTTTATCTGAGTTTATGTTTGACTCTCTGCTATTTTCTTTTAGTTTAATAGTTGCTTGTATCCAGCAATTTATTCCTAAAGTTATTTATTTTTAAGGATTAGTTTGGTCTCACTAAGATTTGAATTAGCTAGTTATAATTGTAGATTAATAAGTTCTGCTTTAAGCCTTTACTCATCATTTTTAGCTTACACAGAATCCAATTGCTAATCTGGCTTCAGGAGATACTTGATCTCGCTGTTCTTTCTATCTTTATAAATGACTTCCCTCTCAAGGTAATCCTTCTTAAGCAAGACTGATGTATTTCTGAACGGAAAGGTCCACCGATGAAAACCAGGATATTTATCAACCAACGGTTTATTTTGAAGTACAGTGGCTCCAAAAATGTGGCTAAATTTATTAACACAATTGTTTCTTTTTGCTGCATGACTAGAGGACGTTGATACACCAATCTTGGGCTCAGCATTTTAAAATGTGCCTTTAATAAGTATTGTCTGGAATTCTGGATAGAAGTATTCAGCAAGCCATTCTATTGCGATATCTTCGCAATTGAAATTTTAAGTCACAACTTTGCGCATTTATGATAGTTACCAGATATCAGCGTAGTAGAGTTACATAAAGTGACGACTGACAAATGCGAAGCCTACCAAACCAAAATTGTAAAACTATCGAGGATTAAGTTTATACTTGAATCCCTGTTCGTTTGTATATTCAAAGTATCTGGATTCATAGGCTATAATCGGACCGATTTAGCCGACAGCATTGGCCTGCCACACTCTAAATCCTTTAGTAAATTCCTAGCAAGAAATTGTAATATCATCGTCAATTGAAAAGTAGACTCGAGCCTTACTTTCCTTAGGAATTGTATATCGCCAATTTAAGGAGTTGTGCGGAGTGATATAAAAGTTAATTGGACGTTTCCACCTTTAAGAATTCTTGAAAACTCCCATTTACTCGGGTGTTTTTTCATTGTTCCAAACAATATTGATTTAAGTGATGAGAGGGCATTCCATTGAGGCGTAACGTTACAAATAGTTTTCAAATTGAGAATTATCACCGCCACGAGCATAAGTCATAGTCATGAGTCCAAAGCTAAATTAACAAAAAACTACGTTTCTGGGACTATTTGATGTAAATCTGTCTGTGAAAGTATCCTTTAGACCATTATAAGCAAAAAAACTAGGACCGTCAATTTGTATTACTTCATATAATTTCTATAATTTAAATTATAGAAAATTAATTTTTATTTTAGTAATTATATTATGCCTTTCTAAGTTTAATCATCAATATTAATCAGTTAGGAGATCTTAAAAAGATACAAGCTATCACTAGGGGTTATTAGTCTCATAAGAAGAAGACGCAGTTTTGAGGCTGACACTTTCACTCATTGATATCGTCAACACACGTGAATTGCTTAGTTTACGAGATATTTTCCCCTTTATTTTCCAAATTAACAGGAAAATCACAAGACTCATTAAACTAAGTTCAGCGCATAAGATAACTGATCCAGGTATCAGTGTAGATTCTGAAATTAGCACCGGTTACGATATCAGAATTGATTCAGAGATGAGCTGAGATGAAACCTTTTATTTTATATCTTATTTATGAAGTACCTCTCTCTACAGATATTCCTTTTTGGCCAAAATTGATTCATTTCTGAATGGAAAACTCCATGTTTAGATATTAGGATATTTATCAGTAATTGGCCGATATCTGAAAACATTAATTCCGAAAATGAAGGTATATTGACTGATGCATTCGCTTCTTTTTTTCATATGATTAGGATCACTAGACACGCCAATGCGAGGCATAAGATTTGATACTCTTCCTCCGATAGCCATAGTCTGGAGTTATGGATAAAAAAATTAAGCCAAAAAATCGAGTCCTAAATCCTCGCAGTTGTTCTTATTGATCACTATTTTACGCATTTCTTCTAATTACCATATGTCTGCGTAGTAGAGTTCCAAAAAGTGGCGACTGACGAAGGCTACACCCATGAGTCCAATTGTGTAAAACTATTGAGGGTTAATGCCATATTTAAATCCTTTCCCATTAGTATACTCAAAGTATCTGGAATTGTATGATACGATTGGACCGATTTAACCGATGGCATTGGCCTGCCAAGTTTTAAATCCTTTTGTCAGTTCCGAGCAGTCCACTACAATATCGTCGTCAATAGAAAAGTAGACTCGCGCCTTACTTTCCTTCGGAATCTTATACCTCCAGTTTAGAGAATTATGAGGAGTGAGATAGAAGTTGATTGGACGTTTCCAACTTTGAGAATTCTTGAAAACTCCCATTTGTTCAGGAGTCTTTTAATTATTCCAAACAATGTTGATTTCAGTGATAATTGGGCAGTCCATCGAGGCATAGCGTGCTAAATAGCTATCAAATTGAGAATTATCACCTCCTCTTGCATAAGTCACGGTCATTAATCCAAATCTAAATTATGTAAAAAGTACGTTTGTGGAACAATGAGTTGATGAGTATTCTATTGGAGGGCGAGTGAGGCTATGAGAAGTAAAAAAATAAATAACGTCGATTTGCAAAATGACATTTAATAGATAATGAGAATATAATATTTAATATTTTGTAAATTAGTAATTTCGGTTAAAATTATATGAATCGGATGATTACAAATAAGCCAGTGGATATTATTTATTTATATTTGAGGCTGAAATCAATCCCATAGATGCCAAATCAATCAATGTGATAGCAGAGCTAATTGTTTTCCATTTTTAGAAAAGAGAAGTTAAAGCAACAATAAATATCACTACATATTGCTACGATTGCTCTAAGGGTTCACAATCGTTACAAAATCCATACCCTATTGAGGATTTGATCTAGAATTATGATCCGTTTTATGGGGGACTGATGAATGCTGACACCATTTTGCAGTTAACTTCCACAGGCAAATTAAAATCACAAGGCCTATGAGGCCCACCCCAGTGTATATAAGAATCTATTTAGGCTATTATGAAGCAACTGGCTCAATAGCAACTGAGTTGAACTCAGCAGCTAATTTTAACGACTATCCTTGCCCTATCTTACTTTAATTTAATAAAGTATAAGCTTTTTAAACTTGTTTCTTCAGCTAATCATTGTTGATCATAAGCCTGGCCTACTGAAGGCGAGCATCTGCTAACTATGCTTCCAAATGACTAATAATTTATGAATTATCTTGAGTTAGTTTAACAGTTGTGTTTGCATTTGATTGTAAAGCTTTCTGCAAATTATCGTTAACTTCATATTTTTCATTGTTTTTATGGAGGACCTCTCTCTCCAAGTAGGCCTTTCTCGCCAACACCGTCTCATTTCTGAAAGGAAAGCTCCTTTTTTGAGTAGCCGGGTATTTTTACGACAGGGGCTTATATCTCAAGGCGTTGACTCCAAATATATTTGTAAACTAACGAATGCAGTCATTTCTTTTTTTATAATGACCTGGAGAGGTAGAAACAGCAACACTTGGCTTTGCACTTCCTATGTTTCCGTGTGCAGCAATCGTCACCAATTCGGGGTAAAAATATTAAGCTATCCAGTTCATGGCTATATCCTCACAGTTATTCTTTTCGATTACCACTTTTCGCATCTCTTCTAATATCCATAGATCAGAATAGTATAGTTATAGATAATGCCGACTGACAAAGGATATACCTATAAGGCCTATTGTGTAAAACTACTTCAAAGCGTATTGACCATATTCAAATTACTTAGCTCGAGAGTAATAAAAAACTCGAGTCCAGTAAGAGACAATTGGACCGATTTAGCCGATGGCGTTGGCTTGCCATGTCTTGAACCCTCTGGTGAGTTCTTTGCAGTCGACAATAATGTCATCATCCATGGAAAAGTAGACTCGCGCCTAGCTTCCCTTTGGAATTGTGTAGCGCCAGTTCAAGGCATTGTGCGGTGTGAGGTAAAAGTTGATTGGGCGTTTCCAATTTTGAGAATTTTTAAAAACTCCCATTTGTTCAGGAGTCTGTTAATTATTCCAAACAATGTTCATTTCAGTGATGATTGGGCAGTCCATTTCGGAGTAGTGTTTCAAAAAGCTATCAAATACAGAATTATCTCCTCCTCGTGCATAAGTCATGGTCATAAGTCCAAATCTAAATTACAAAACAATTACGTTTATGGAACTTTTGGTTCTGTAGCAGTTATTTCACCAGCCATTGATGTTACTACAGCAAATAAGATAAGCAACGTCCATTTGTTTTGTTGCATGACAACTATAATAATAATAATATGATAATTTGCTATTCAGTACGTTAAAATCATCGGCACGCGGCTTGCCTTTTGATTTATGAAATCTTTTATGATTTGCTGATAATTTCAGCATATTCTGGCAAAGAACACTCCGTCTTCGATGCGAATGGCTTGAATTGAGGTGAAACTAATAGTTATTAGGATACGTTGCTAAAAAACGGATTCTTAATTCTTTTTTTGTTTTGTTTTGCACGGGCTAATCTACGAAGGAATTGAACTTTCCAGTTGGAAGGATTTGCAATTTGCGCTATGTTTGAAGTTATCCCCGAATACCTTAATAAAATTTTAACAGCTATTTTTTAATAACAAAAAGTCGGTATATTTTAATCACTAATAACAATACTCATTTGCCAGTCATCATATGCAATTATCACATCAATTTATCACTACAACTTAGAAAACATCTTAGTCGCTAACTACTTCACGTCGTTGTCCTTATCCTACTTCATATTCTTCAGCAGTTTCTTTATCGGTTATCTCTACTTGGGTAGATGGGTGTATAATACTCCGAGGGCGATGCAAACACTCATTCGAACATTTTCCACGGGGTCCTGAACGAGGTAGAATACATTAGAGAACAGCTGCTTGGCCAAACAGTCAATGGTGAGCTTAGGAATAAGCGTCTCCAAAGCCAGCAGCGCTGTCTCTCGATGCATAAAAGTTGGTGATTTGAACAAGGGTATAAATTTCGGTATGATATTCTTTTCCACCCATGTCTGCCCGTGTTGCTCGATGATTTTAATGATAAGTTTAACACTTTCTTTGCGGACTGCGCTTGCACGATCCTTAAGATAATCTATTATGAATTTAAGTATTTTTTCGTTGATAAAGGCCGGAGGGGAGTTGCGGATCAAGTAATATAGGATGTCTATAGAATCAGCTCGTACACGCCAGTTAGGACTGGCGATCATCTACTACAGCATAGGTAGCACTGATTGAGAAAGGGTCTCAATTCCGAGAGTCTCACAAATTACAGACACCTTCTTGAAGATGGTTTGCTTCACCTGCTGTTCCTGCTCATCCTTGAGAAAGGTTAAAAATTTGGGCAATATCGCGTCGATGGTATTCTTCTTTCCGATAGCCGGGCAGAGATGGAGGAGGGAATTAGCCAATGAATCTAGATAAACATATTCTTACTTCTAACATAGACGTGCGTATCTTGAGGTATGTTCTTCAAAGCTGGTATAACTCTATTCATGATATCCTCTACCTCCAGATAGGGAATAATTTATTCGAGTTTGTTGTTTGCGATACTTCTGATTTCAGGTTCAATATCGTTGAGGTACTTGATATAGTAGGTCAGGAAAGATTTAAAGTTGTCTTTACCCATAGCCTGCGCCAATCGCTAAATCTTAGAAATCAACTCATACCGAATTCGCCACGAAAACTGGTAGGAGATCAGGTTGAAGTAAGATTGCAGAGTGGCAGGGGGTTTAACTCGAGCCAATTCTATTATTGCGTCTATAAGATAGATTTTGTTTGACTCCTCCTTATCTTTCGATAGCGATTAAATTATCTTTAGAATTGGCAACTACGAATTACTTAGCCATTGAATTAGATCCCTTGAGTATTTTGAGGCGTATTTACGCTTGGTTAGAGAAGCATCCTACGCGAGAGATGCGTAACTAGCCATTAACTATTGTTGGCTAGGCAGAGAAAACTGGCCAAGTTTACGGGCTACCACGCAGCAGTAAGCTTCCTTGACTTCATCATAGTCATTTCCGTATATCTTTTTGAGAGATGCCATGATTTGCGGCTCGCATTTTTGCAAATCGCACAAATTAATCACCTAAAAGTACTTCTCGATCACCTAAATGATTGCAAGGCTACCTTTTTGCGAACTTTCTATTCTTCATACTCGAGGCCTTCTTCAAGTAGAGGCAACAGGAAGGTATAGCCAACCCCTCCGCCGATGATTTCGCCAAGACAGGTAATGCTGTTGAAGAGTTCGAATACAACTGGAGCCTAATCGTATATAACCTCTGATTTAGTACTGTTATACCCTATTTAAGAAAAGGTATTAGTTCTGATTTGACCCTTTCTCCTCCGAGAATTTCCGCAATAAGCCTGATACTTTTGCTCGCATTGATTCTCTTCTCCACAGTTTCGTCGCTAAAATCACTGATGAGTTGAGTCGCGTCCTGCACTTCCTGTTTGGATCGTTTTGGCTTCATCATTAATAATTTATATGTTATTTAAATGCATCTATCAACACCAAATCAAAAAATATTATTAATGGATTTGCGAATGATTAGAAGAATCACACATCAGCCGAATGAGGGAAAGGTTAACGACTGCCTTCAATTGTTGCGTTGAAAAGATTGAATGCTTAGGCTCGCTTGGATTGTGGAACAGAATGAGACCCTCCCTTTACGATGGAAAGAAAAATACCGGAATAGAGCTGTTGAAAACCTGAATGTTGGTCATTCGTGAACCAGGGAGTGCTGCATAACCTAAAAACTACTAAAGATAGGATTATCTAAGGTTGAGCCTGCGAATATTCTCAATCGTATCGTGATAGGGCACGGCAACATCCCAGTTGCCATTATAGAGATGAATTTGCAGATTTGTCTCATTTAACCTCCCAAGCAGGTAGCGATAGGAGCTCATTGAACCACTGGGATCCACGTTATAGGTTATATTAGTTGCCTATATAGCAAAACAAGTACACAAGGTCCCATCCATTTTTGGTCGGGGAATTTTGCTTTGTATTCATACTAGTTTATATTGAAATAATTGAACATACCATCGAAGTAGTTGCAGGTTGGACCGTTAGATCGAAGAGTAGAGTTATTGATAATGTTCTTTATGTTGGTTAAAATAGATTACTGAGTGAGATGCGGTCTCTTTTGAGGTGCATCAAAGGAGTCATTGTAGTAACAGTAGCCGTAAACGTTGTAAGGATTAAGTTCATCAATGTCCTCTTGGAATTTGATTGCAAAGTAGCGACAGCCAGCAGAATCAGGATCAAACTGACAAGCAGTGTCCCATAACCCCTTAATTTCTGGATTTATGAAAGAGCGATCAATCATATAATGAACCTAACTGTTGGACAGAGTATGGAAATCCATTATGCCATTGCCGATCATGATTCCCTTTAAATTGATGGGCGATTTCGAATCAAAATTGTATTGATCAATAAGAACAGCCAAGTCTGGTATATACTTACCTGCATATGATTCTCCTGCTATCCAAAAAGGGTTCTTTTTGTATTCAGGGTAGAGGTTAAAGAAATCGAGGAGAGCATTCATGTTGTCCAAAGCAGTGGTGACATCACTGTAGTAAAAGGATTTGTTTGTGTTGTAGGAGTAACCGACACCAGCTGGTGATTAAATAAACAGAAGATTTGAAATTTTCTGCCAGGAATGTGGGTTTTCAGTTAGATTATCGTCCATTTTATAGTTTTCACCCTATGGGATGACATAGGGACCTATCTATTGAATAAATCCTGTATTAAATAAGGGTATACCGATGAGGGAAGAGCAGCCAGGACCACCATTTAGCCAGAGAGTAACTGGGTCGCTATTCGAAGCTCCCTTGGCTGACTATACAAACACATAATGAGCACCTCGCTCTGTTGTTTTAAGATCGAGGTAGCCAGTATAAACTGAAGTAGTATACGAATCGGGGTATCCCTGCTTAGCGAAAATAGTACTGGCACTTTAGCCATCTTATCTTTGGCGGGTGCCTGCATTGCAAGTGCAAGCACAGCTGTGAGGACTACTATTTTGATCATTAATGATAGATATTATATTATCTGAGCCAATATAGATAGATGATGTAATTTGAAGAAGAGCTGATGATAGATAAGTTAAGCATATAAAGGCATACTCTTCCTTAAGACTACTTATGATCTACAGAATAGGGCAAATGAATGATAATCTATTAGGTTTATGGGATCATTTTATTGCTGGGGAAGGCTGGTTGACTCCCGCCCACTTGTTGTACACTTTCTTTCCGTCGATAATCTCGAAATATCTGCATATAGACACAGTTACGGATCTTTCATCAAGCCGGCATCGTGGAGATAGGTGAATTCAGGTGTTTTCCAGAGATTGTAAGTCTAAGTATCGGGAGTATCCTCCTCGTCAGGGTAGTTGAGGGGGGGAGGTCTTTGGAATTTAATACTGTCACCATCGGTCATCTGATTGTAGACCGCCTCGAGGATTACGTACCAGAAGGGAGCCAACATGAGAACAGCCCATTGCCAAATTCGTCCTCTCTTTCTGAAATGCTGCGATTTGAAGTTTTCAGGCTGGAAGTCCAGGTCCTCGCTCTCATAATCCCACTCGTGAGCAATTTAGTCCCATATATGTTCGTAGGGCATGAGTACTCCGTTAGTCTCTTCAGCACTAAACTGACGAACTGTGCCAACAAAGTTGGTGGTCAAATCTTTAGGGTTATATTCAGCTGGATAAACTTGAATTCCTTTGGGAGTCTCAGCAACATGGGGGTATTCATATTCTGCAGGATCTCTGCATCCGATGGTTTTAGGGTCTGCCTCAAAGAAGGGGTTGAGTGCGTGATCGTCTCGCCAGTCATAGGGTTTGGCGTGATGTCCTCCGCTGAAGCTGGCGGTGGTGATCATCCTCAGCGCGAATGGGAGGCTTCGTTTAGCCACAATCGATATCATGGTTAATCAATAAATAATTATGATTTTTGATTTTTGGGCTTCAAAAATAATGGACGTTTCAATCCCTCATCCTCTAAGATATTGTTCCTTTCGCTACCTCACAAATACGCCCATCTATTTCTGGAGAATAAGTCAGCAAATCATCGCTTCTTCTTGTCTACGTTTTGAACTCTCGTGAAGTCTTTAATGCTCTTCTTGAGGGCTTGAAAATTAGCGTTGGTCTCTTCGATGAACTACCGATTTTTGCTTCTCTTTGCCTACAGATCTTTTATTTTTTCATGCAGCTGCAGAAGTGGAGTGAGCTGCGGGACCTGCGCGATTTTGTTCCATACGTCCTCTGCCTGCTTCTACTTTTTTAGGTTTGCCTTCTCACGGTATGCCTCGCTTGCCATCGCAGATGTATAACTTATTATTATTATTATGATAGTATAGGAATGATCTTCGATTTGCAGAATTTATCATTCTTATTGCTACTCCTTCTCAGCCAAACTCTACTCCACCTTCTCGATCTTAGGCTCTTCAATTTTGGGGATCTTCTTGACTATGAGGTCGCCTATCTTTCTGAATTTACCCAACTGGTCAATAGAGGTTATCTTTTTGCCCTTAAACCACAACTCCCAGCCGTTATCGCATGTTTAGGTGAACTCCTTCCATTCTTACACTGAACTTGCCAGTTTAGCCATTGCTTTTGCAAGCCCCTCTTCGATGTCTATCTCTACTTAGTTCAATATTTTAGTGCCTACTTTAAGTACAATCCTTTTCTTTGACTGCTATTCTATCAGCTTTTTCGATCGAGACCTCGATCCTTGATTGCTGGGAGCCTTTTTATCTGGACTGACTGACCTTTCCAGTTTTTATTCGTCTTCCTCCTCTTTTAAGTAGTCGTGACTACGAATGTAGAAGCGTGATAGTTCATCGATGAAGCGATTCTGCTCCTACTTGGTTCGCATAGGTTGAGAAACATAAGAGATATCCTAAAGATTCCAGTAATCTGGGATAGTTCTTCGCCGAAGTATGTAGGAAACGATGATGACGCTCTGAGAAGGAGGTTCTTACCCCTCTACAACTTTGACTAACTCTTCCCATTTGATGGTTTAGCCTATATTTTTCTGATGAATGGCAACTTTCCTTTCCCAGAACTCTACTCCATAAGCAGCATTACGCACTTTCTTGATTTCATTCTATGCTCTAAATCTCTGCACATCGTTAAACCTAGACAACAGCAAGATTGATTTAATATTCTCAGGCACTTTTGCCAGATTAATGACTAATCCCTCGTCCATGTTAATGCACTATCTCCCTTCCCTCAACTGGCCTTCCAACCGAACATAACTTTGCTGACTGGCATGCAATTTCTCAAAAGAAGGCTCCTCAGTTATGTCTCCGTCCTTATCCAAAAAAAGCAATCCATTTGATATATAACTCTAGCCGACCTTCTCATACCTGTTGGAAGTCCATGTAAAGCACACCTCCCTTTGATTGCCAATGAGAAAAGTACTATGCCCTCCATTGGCAAAATCAGCACTATCCTTCAACTTCAATTTATGCAACTCTTCCTCTGTCGTTTCTCCACCCTGCACTTTATCTGATTTATGAAAATGTTACCTGTGCACTATTGAATCTGCTATTATCGTGCCTTAATGTGGTCCTAAAGGGTACCATCAAAATGCTTGGAGAGGTGTTTGCCAAAGTTACTAAACTGCTGGTAGTCATGCTTGTAGAGAATGTGAACTCTCCGCTTACTGCCAACTCGGTTGGTCATTCGAGCCTATAAACGCTTCTTTGCCCTCTATCGCTCGGCCCTTGGCCTTTTGGCACTCTCTTTGATGTTCTCAATGACATCACTTTCGAAAACTCCCTCCAATGCCGTTTAATTTTCCACCAATTTCTGATAAACGATAGCTGCTTTACCAATAACTTCATTGAGATAGTCAGAAGCCAAATGATTGGTTAGGGAATCGGGATAGGCATTGGCAGTGATGAGTTTATTTGTGGTTTAAAGGTAAATTCCCTCTAAAAAGTTATTAGCCATCTGATAAAACTGGGTATGCTGTTGTATCTTCTTACGGGTTTGCGCCCTTTCTCTTTGCTCTGCCAGCAACTTCTCCTTTTATTTCATCAACTGAAGTTATTCATCAATGTTCTTTTGCTAGTGCTCTTTCTGCTTGCGAACCCTCTCCTCGTAGGCTGTTTTGTACTTTGCCATTTTGAGGAGCTATTATTACTACTCGATTTATAAGGCAGCCTGAATTGGCGAATAATTACGCTCTAAAGGGCTTTGGTAGTCAGAATGGCGAGGATAGGTTTTACTTATTTGTCGAAGTTAAATAACTCGTCTTGCTCAATTTGAGTTGCAGTGTTTATGCCAGTCTTCTTTGGCTTGTAGGCAGGAGGAGGAGCCCTGTCCTTGAACTCGTCTGTTTGTATCTTGATAGAGGCCTCAGGTGGGGGTTGTGCGTTGGGATCTTTAAGGAAGAAATGCAGATTCGGTTCAATTTTAGGATTTGCAGTAGGCTTGATATCATAGGGAGCCATTTTCTTCTTGTTCTTGCTGAAGTTAGTCAGCTGTTTCTCCATATTTTCGTGTTTGATTCTTTCCTTTTCTCGTTCGATATATAACTGACTAAGGGGGGAGTTACTTCTTCTTGATCCTTGACTGCTTTTTCCCGAACATCTTGCTCCCCTAACATGCCCTCGTATTTTTTTTATGATTCCTCCTATACCTCCTCTCGGTATTTCGGTTTTAGCTTCACCACCTTAGGGGCAGCTTGAAAGCTTCTTCCCCTCCCCACCTGATCGGACTGCGCCTTCACCCATCCATAAACTTCTCCAATCCAATCGCTTTCCTACCAGCTGATTTCTTTAATCATGCTCGCCCTTTCCTTGAGTCTATACAACTCCATATAGTTGACAACATCTTTCAGGCTTAATTCTGCATTAACATACACCTACGTTGCCCACGTTCGAAGATTACGGCCACGGGAACCCCATCAAATTAAATTTTTGACGAGATTAAATCTAAGAGATATTGTTTCTCCTCAAAGAGGGGAGTCTCCCCACCCAAAAAAAACAGCAGTCCTGATTGCTATTAGAAGATTACCATTGGTACCAGTGGCTTGTTCGCTGACCAGTGTCCTATCTTTCACAACAAAAAGTAGATATGGGCATTCTCCAACAAAGACAGTCTCAACAGTGACTGCTTCCTCGGAATTGAGTGACTGCCCTCCTCGTGATTTTTAGACAAACTTGGAGAGTTGATTCGATTAGCCGAAGATGACGATCTTGATACTCATTCTGTAACTTATTTGAATTATAAATATCTGTGATCACTTAATTTAAAGGATTATGAGTTATAGTTTATCGCTTT
>Ga0302185_10000274_pt1 | contig 40875 bp, 41 predicted proteins | sample II_Bog_E1_1_FD_200231 | JGI IMG/M metagenome (GOLD analysis project Ga0302185, IMG submission 200231) | Peat permafrost microbial communities from Stordalen Mire near Abisko, Sweden - II_Bog_E1_2 | ecosystem: Environmental > Terrestrial > Soil > Wetlands > Peat | place: Sweden: Abisko... | reverse complement strand
AGGTTGAGTTTCTAATTTGAAGCCTCATTCTCTTGATAGTTGCTCTATTTTCTGGTGAATCTCCTTGATTGAGACGTTATTGTCAATGGTATTCGCAAATTGGGGTTTAAATATCTAAATGGATCAAGGAGGTCATTTGAGCTGACCGTTTATTTAAAAAATATGAATTTAATCCAGAAGGATTAATAGATTATAATCATCAATATATTAATTATTTTTAATTTTGTGGACTTCTCATCACCAATTCATGATATATTTCATTTTGTCAGCCAAATTCTGCTATTTTACAATGTGGGCGACTTACAGCTCTTCCCTCAGTCGATTCATTTTGTATTCCATGGCTTATCGTTAATTTTTATGTTCCTCTTTTTCCTTTAAAATTTTGGCGTTAGATTATCCGAGTTATAATAATAGCTTACCCTGCTATCGCAGCTTTTCTTCCAATTTTTCAGACCTAAGCATTTCTTTTTTAATTTCAAAATCTAATGCCATATTTTTTTATCTATACAGTTTTTATCTATCGCTACTACGCTGCGGCTGTTTAATTTAAGGGCTTTGAGCTATGACAGAAGCTTTTTTAATAACTTTTAAATCAATTTGCAGTCTCGATATTTGCTCCTCCAATTCTCTTTTATTTTTTTATAAGGCCTAAAACTTTTCTAATAGTTTTTTCAACAGCTCCGTAATAATATTAGTGATTGATTCAGCAATTTAATGTGTTTTATTTATATCTGTCAGCTTCCAAAGAGTTGCATACTGCTGAGCGAAATTAATGATGAATTTGTCTGATGCATACTCATTTAGATCGAGAATTACTCGATGAAGTTGGTGCAATGATGTTATTTTCGATTACTTCATTTGATTTCTCAGCTAAGTTAAACCTAGCTTGAAGAAATTGACCTTTTCGTAGATCTTAGAATCAAAAACTTATCGATGATGAAATTTGCTAACATTTGTGGAACCAGCCAAATTCAATACAGATTGAGCTCGCTTGGATCGCACTTTGATGGGAACTGGCGCACTTTCAGTGAAGTCTGCAATATTTTTAATTGTATTCCTACGAAAAAATGTATTATCCTCCATGTTATTGTATCGTGAATGAACTGTTATATTTTTGAGAGCAAACGAAAATGAAGATATAATTAAATAAGTTCATTTAAATATATATAGTTTATAAAAATTAACATAAATTATAAAATCTTGATATCAACTGTCGTTTACCTTAATGCAACTTTAATAGTATTTAATAAGAGCTTCCTTGCATCTTTCCAGCACCCAGACTCTATCTCGATAGAAGAGAACTCCGTCTTCCCTAATTAGGTAAACTATTTTGCCTTATAAACTCTAGTCCACAAACATATCGACCACTTGTATATCTCTTTTTTCAAATAATTTCGGGGATATACTTGATTTTGCCTGCATTGCTTTCTTTGAAAAATCATAACCAAGTTCGATGTTTTGTTATTTGGACTGAATAAAACCATTTTTTTTTGTCTGGCGCGAACGTTTGATTGGTTTCGAGTTATTTTTTCCAGATATAGGATTAAAATCTTAGTCATCTGTATCTTTTAGCTTGGATTTATAAATAATAGGCTAATTTTTTTCATGATATGCCTTCAGCAAGTTATCACAATTTTTAAGGCTTGAAAGCGGTTCCCAGGTACTATCTTATGGTGTAAATCCTTTCCACTGGATAAGATACTCTCTTGAAGAGAACTACCCCCTGCAGTTCAATATTTTTTAAACAGCAAAATCTTCACTTTGTGGCATTGTAAGATAAATTTATCAGTAAAGGAATTTATAGATACAAATATTTATTACGGATAATGCAAATTTATATAGATGTGCCAGCCTTATTAATACGCCGAGCAAGTTTAATTCAACAGTTTAACTGAGTTGCTCTTATCAAAATGTAAATATAATACTCTTATTCACAAATATAGCATGGTTTTCATTATTTTAGCCTAGCCATAGTTTGATAGGATTATATATATATAATGGGAGGGTTTATCCAAAAGCTGATCTTCAAATCAGGGTCGTAGGGCCTGAAGACGCCCCTTCCCAAGAGCTTCTTCGACTTTAAAGTCAACGATATTTATGGTAAATAGTTTAACTTCAATACTCTGAGGAATCGAAAGCTCACAATGGTGGTAAATGTAGCTTGCAAGTGAGGGCTTACCTCTGAAAACTACACTGAAATGGTCAAGGCCCATGAACGCTGGAAAAAGGATGGATTTTAAATTATTGCGTTCCCTTGTAGCCAGTTCTTTGGTCAGGAATACGATAGTCCTGAAAAAATTGTTGATTTTGTGCAGAAAAATTTTAAGGCAAATTTCCCTATTATGGAGAAGGTGGAAGTCAATGGAGAAAAGACACATCCTGTGTTTGCTTTCCTCCGGAACAATAGCTCTCTCTATGATCCAAAAACTAAAACAGCCAAGGTCATTCCTTGGAACTTCGCCAAATTTTTTATTAATTCTGAGGGAAAAGTAATTTAATTTTTTCCACCGAATGTGAAGACGGAGGAAGTTCTTGCCTTTATACAGAATCAGCTCGAAAAGTGAATGAGTGAATCAGCAGATAAGAGGCAGATTTGATGAACGGAAAGATTTAAGCATTGCGATCTTTCTGTGATAATGATCTGTATCGAAATCTACTACTTGCAATAATGATACAATTGAATCAATGACTAGTTAACCTAAACTAGCCTTTATTCTTGCCTATAATTATTTGACATTATCCAAGATTCAATACTCTTAACATTTTCCATTTATAATTAAATTGATGCTCCCTGTCATTGCAGCCGAATATAAGCTCGTTCTAGTTGGCGACTCCTCAGTGGGTACTCCTCGATCCATAAAAGGAAAATCATCGCTTTTAAGCAGATTTGTTGATGGAAAATTTGACTAACAGCTGCTTTCCACCATCGGAGTGGATTTTAAGTTTCGCAGAGTCAAAATAGGCAAGGAGTAGATCAAACTGCAAATTTGGGATACAGCAGGTATGATAACAACCATTCAGGACAGTAAACTTTCCGCTCCATTGTGAGTGCTTACTACAACAGCGCCGACGCAATTCTTCTCTGTTATGATCTCGCAGTATACGAATCATTTGAAGTTTACCAATCATTATTTAGAGCCTTAAAGAGTACTGGCTTCCTGAAGCCCTCAATAATAACAAAACGAATGCGAAGCTCTTCATTATTGGTAACAAAGTAGACTGCAAGAGAGAGGTTGAGCAATACTCCTTGGACACCCTAAAAGAAGCACACATTGATGCATTTTATGAAGTAAATGATCGATCCATTTAGGTAAGCGCTAAAGAAAACATTAACGTGGAGAAGACCTTTACTGAAATTGCAAAGATCGTGCATACTCATAAAAAGCAGACAGCCAAAATGGAGGTACCAACCTCTAAATCACAAGGTAAGGTAGCTATAATCCCAAAGTAAAAATATGCTGAGGGCTACGCAGATGCAGATGCGAATGCTACAACAAATAAAAGCTGTTGCAAATGAACCCTTCTGATAATTAATAGGTGTTAACAATAAGCAGCAAGTATCATTCAACATAATATTGATGGTAATCATCCTTATTGACAAAAGCAGTTATTAACAATTGCAGACAATATTGAGTCAACTTCCATCAATCATTTAAACTAGTCCAGATTTATCTGTTTAGTATCGACGAGCTTGTAAAGCTCAGTATATCCTCCAATAAACTCTTTATCTATAAAGACCATAGGAATTTTGCTGTACCCATATTTTTTTTGAATGATGTTCAATTGCTGCTGTGATTCTTCATTTTCGACATCGATATAAGTGAAATTGACTTTAGATTTTTCGAGCAGAGTTTTGGCTTGTTGGCAGAAGCGACAGAACTCAGCTCCATAGAGAATGATCCTCGCTAAATTGGTCATAGCTTAAAGCTTATAATTAAATTATAGATATATAATTAGGATGTAAAATAATTGGTGAAGCTTTCAGAATTAAACTCATGAATAAATCTCATTGTGATTTGGTGTCTTTAAAGGAGTTACTGATTGTCAAAGATATCGTCGGTTTCAATTTCTTTAAATTTATCTATGATTACATGTGGCACTTTGTTTATTTTTATCCAATCTGGCTGTGTTTAGGGCGTAGAAACTTTTGGTTTTTAATCAATCATTATTCTCATGGAAATATTCCACAAATGTTATTTAAATTGTTATTATTGAAATAGAAGGTTTATGAGCAGCAAAAAAAAATCAGATTTGTCTACTTCCCTCGATGATTTGCGCAGCGATGACCCCAAAAAACGTGTATTAGCTGTTAATGACTTGAAGTAGGTGGCAGCAGCCATTGGTCCTACCCGCGTCAGGAACGAACTCCTAGTTTTTCTAGCAGGTACATGCCAAATGACTCAGAATTTCTCGATGATGACGAAAACATTGTTATGGAACTTCTTTCCCAACTGGAAAATTTCACAACTGTGGTGGGTGGACCGGAACAAGAGAAATGCCTCATTCCATTACTGGTGTCCTTTTGCAAAACCGACGAAAAAAAGCCCGCACTTAAGGCTACTGCTTTAATGCAGCGTATCCTCAGTGGAAATAAAGATTTAGCAATGGATACTATCAAAAAATTGATGAAGACTGAAATGAATGTAGCCAAGGAATGCGCAGCGCAGCTCATTGCTGCTCTCCTTCCCCAGCTGTAAAGCATGGAATCGGGGATAATTGAATTATTCGGGGGTTTGGTGAGTGGTGACAACCCGCAGACCAAAATTATCGCAAGTAAGTATCTGCAGGATGTTCTACGTAACTTGAAAAGCAAGGAGTAGGTGGGTAAGTGGCTGGAGTGTATCTATAATGAAGGAGACGATTTGGCAAAGATTTATGCAATGAAAGCTCTGGTTGACTATTATGACGTGAGCAGCAACTTCTGCCTTACAAAATTTAAAAATTTGTCAGTGCTTAATTCATGGAGAATCAATATTAGAATATGTGATCTTATTGATAGCATTACCTCTAAGATCACTAAAGCTCATTTCAAGCTTATCTTTGAGCCAGCTCTCTTGAAGGTGATGGCTTCTACTGAACCATAACTGAGAGCTGCATCCTGCAAAACTCTATCTGCCATTGCCAAGAATATGAGTGAGGAAGAACTCAAATCAAAACTAATACCATGCATTAAGAAATTATCTGCAGATTCAGTAGACTACGTGAAGGTGGAGTTGTCTAAAAGCATTGTTCCGCTCTGTGGAATTGTTAGCACTGATCTTATGAATGATTCCCTACTGCCAATAATATTCGGCTTTATTAAAGATCCCAATAGCGAAATTTCATTAGGAGTAGTAAAAAGTTTTGACTATTTATCAACTCGTATGACTAGGGAATTGCTAGAGGAAAAAATTATCAAACCTTTGCTGCAGCAGTTAGGAACCGACAACTGGCGCAACAAATGCCAAATCATTGAGATTCTACGTGGATTTTTGGTTAGCCAGGCTTACCTAACCGAAAATGCACTGAAGGTGTTGTTCAGCCTTACTGATGATAAGATTGACGCCGTTCGTTTAAAAGTTAATCAACTTATTATCGACATAGTCACCAAAAATAGCAAAGAATGGTGTGATCAAAACGTAATTCCTCGCATCATCAATATGAAGTAAAATTCCAGTTACATAAAGCGTCAGAATCTGTTGGAAATCATTGAGGTAGATCTATTTTTATGTAGAAAACAGTGCCCTACGTTTCAGAGAAAACTCTTAAAGAAGTCTATCAAAATGCCATAGTTTGCTGCCTGGCCGATAAAGTCCCTAATGTGAGATTAAAAACAGTGCAAATTCTGAAAACGAGTAGCAAGCTGAATGGAGCAGCAGTGGAAAAACAATTGGAGAAGTTAAAGGACGACAAGGACAATGACGTCAGAGAGATGCTGAAGAAGCTGCGAGGGTGATTTACTAACTTAATTATATTGAAAAGCCTTAATATCAATTGGAATTGCTGAGAAATAAGCTCTTTGAAATGTTTGTAAACTAACTCTTTCTCTCATTTAGGCTCATAGAAAATGGATTAAGCAGATATAGTGAAGTAATCAAAGCAAAAAGGATCGGACTCTGCCAAAATTGTTCATTCCAATCAACTAAGGGAAACTGTTGATTAACGTTGAATAATGTGCTTTTCTTCCCTCCCTTCGGTTATTATGCAATTATTGGCAATCAGTCCCTCTCATGCAGTAGCCATTGCTATGAAAATCATGGCATTACTGCGGTAGCTCCTCCTCAATTAGCTCATAACTGCTGTCAAAATCATCAAGGCGACTCCTTCCGGGCATTAGAAGAGGAGAATCCACGGTGGAAGGCACACTAAAGGTTTTCTTGCCGAGAGGACTTTCTAAGGAGAAGCCTTGACTGAAGCAAAGATCTTGCCGGTTGGAGCAGACGGCAATGTTGATGGGCATGGCGTAATTGTTCGGAAGATTGTAGAAACCAGATTATTGCATTAATTGTAAATATAAATAATTATATGTAAAAAGAAAGCTATAGTTAGCGGACAGCCGTTGAGCAGTAGGCATGAACACCAAAAAATGGTTAGAAGAGCTTTGAGCGAATTATTGCTGTCAAGATAGAAATAAAAGTATGATTTATGTTTGAAATCGATTTATTTTTGTAGAAGACGAGTGTCTCGATGATACGGACTTTCCTTTCATGATGGATAATCTCTATTTCCCTTATTCTGTATTAAGGATACATGTAAATGGTCCTTACAAATATTTCCTGTTTTCAAAACAAGCATACAAGTCATAGCCAACCCATCAGTAAATGAATTGTTGGGAAGCTAAATAAATTGGCTGAATAATTTTAGTCGTTTTCGTTAGTCCTATTATATACTATAAGAGTGTTTACTAATCAATAAAATTTACTATTAAGATAAAAATCAGTAAAAATGGTAGAAATTTCTGCTCTCCAGTGGCAGTAAATAGTTTACGGCAAGCAAAACGAGTTGATCCCCGACTAGCGCTGGGGACATAGGATGATCATGACCAATCAACACGAGCTAGCCATGTTTGGCGGATTTGGAGGTCCTTCATCATAAGGAAAATACCTGAACGACACTTGGATATTTAATTTAACAACTTACAATTGGCTTAAAATCGAAACCACAGGCTGCATTCCCGATACAAGGTCTAATTATAGTCTTCACTACGATTCAGTCAGCAACCAGATGATAATCTTTGGTGGAGGATCATAAAATAAGACACGATTCAATACTGTATGCATTTTAGACTGGGCTACCAAAATATGGCGCAATGCATTACCTTCGGAAACGGATCCTTCTCCTTGGGAGCGGACTTATCATAGTAGTTGTTTTAATTTTCCTTATCTAATCGTTTTTGGAGGTGAAAGCGTTTCCAATCTTGATCTTGATGATATGTGGGCTTTCAATATCACTACAGAACAATGGAAGAAGCTGGAGTTTACTGAAAATGGAGATCACCCAAAGCGCAGAAGATTTCACAGTTCAGTCCTACTCGATGGATATTTCTATGTTATTGGAGGATGCACTGAAAATTACTAGCTACTTGGAGATATGTATCGGGTGAACTTGACATCCTTGCTATAGCAAGCAAAGTTTGACGGATTCACATGGTAAAGGCTTATTGCTTATAATAAATTGTTAGAAAGATGGGGCCATTCTAGTGATGTGTTTGAAGACAAAATCTACTGTTTTGGAGGTCGTATCAGTTCTACTTCGGATAATAACGATATCTATGTTTATGATCCATCTATTGCAACTGTAAAAGGATTTCTAGTAAATTCTGAAAGAATCCCAAAGCCCAGAAGAAGGCATGCCTCAGCTATGGTAGGAAATTCTTTGCTGATTTTTGGTGGGTATGATGGCAAATACTTGAGAGATTTTCACTACATTCGACTAAGAAATGAAAAAAAAGCAATAAAAACAGATATCAACTTGGTGAGTTTAGACAGCATCGCGGAGTTGAAATGCCAAATCTCAGAAATTGAGAGCACCATTGACTATAGCTTATCTATAACACTCACCAGAGATGGAGAGCCACTAGCTGTAATTGCATCCAGTAAAGAGTTGTTACAAGTCAATGAATTCTTCAAAAATGTGTCTGTTTACTCCAACAGTAACGAATTCTTAGAGATATAGCTGCCATCTTTTTGTGATTAGCTTACTTTTAGAATTATTCATCTTGCTGCTCTGGATCGACAATTAGTCATATCCAAACTGTTTCGGGTGGACTTTTTCTATAAGTTATTGGAATCAATCTAATACTTTTGCCAAAGCGATCTTATCCCTACGATTGAGAATTATTTAATTTCAATTACTGAAGAACAGAGTTGTCTAGAGCTGTTGCACTGTTCATTAGCCCTATCTCTTCCTTCTCTTAAAACTAAAGCGGCTGAAACATATCTAAGTGTTAATAAATATCCATTTAATAAGCATAGTCTACGATAAATACAATGTTTGCAGTAAAAGCGATTGTCCAATCAACACTCTCCCTAGGATAGCCCGGAATTTAATAAAGTAAAATTAGATAGCATCGCCGTAGCCACACTGGAAACCTTTGATGCAATTTATATGCTTATCAAGTTAGATTTGGAGCAAAGCCGGTTGAGAAACAATGATGGCAACTTTTTGTAAAAAGCAAGCAAAAAGATTAAAAAATTCTTTAGCAAAAAATAGGAATAAACGAAGACAGAATTAATTGTAAACTAAAAGATTGCCTCTTCCCATCAATCAGGGTGCGCTTCTACATTTATTCGCTTTATTTCTGGCCTCTGCACAAAACGTTAAGCTGAATAGGAGCTTAACTGAACTTCATTTATATTTATTGAGTTTACTGCTACTTATCAATATAATAAATTTATAAAAGATAACTACAATCAAGACCTTGCATTGACACGGGAAGGTTTCACACTTTTAGTGACTAGCATACAACTATCCACTTTCTCCACGCAGTAACCTTGCGATTTTCTCAAATCACAGCTGTGCATAAATGCGTAATTTTGGTAGATTCGCTTGACCTCACAAAGCAGCCCCCTTCTATCTCCTGTCGCAATTTTGACAACGGATTCCCGCTCGATAATTTCTCCAAACTTGGACTTGGCAGACAAGTTATAGGTGGTAATTTTGGCTTTATATTCGATGTTGTTTATAACAGACTCCATATTAAGAGTATCCATAACTTTTAATGAGTCTTTGCTGGTCGCTGTGATAATAACCACATTTCCTCTAATTGTTTTAATGAGTTATTATTTCTTCAGCCCAAGGAGATTTTAGCCACTTTGCATGTCGACAGTTTTTAGCTGTAGATTGAGAGAGGACACCTTAAGCTCATTATTATTATCAGTCCAAAGAGTGATATTAGATCCTTCCTCCTTGATTATAAGCCCCTCTGTGCCTTTGCTTTTGCCCTCCACGACCAGAACTCTCTGTCCAACCGCGAATCTCTTCTCCAAATGGTCTACTATCTCTTCAATCGTAACATTTTTCATCTCTTTGTTGTCACACTTCATGGTTGCTATATTTCCTGTGATTTCAATAATTTTGCCATAACACCCCTTGAGTTATCCAGCAGAAACAATTGCCTCTTCACCAGCCTTCCACGCTGCCCTGACATAGAGTTTGCTGCTGTCTGTATCTTGAAACTATTCCAAGATATTTCCTGCTTTGCTGAAAGGCTAAAGTTCAATTGGCAGTATTGTGCCCTCAGGAGTTCCAATTTCATAAGGAGCATATCCTAAGATGATCAACCCTTGAGGAGTCAATGTAATCTTCTTGTTTTGAGGAAGTTATCGAAATTCTTCAAAGGCATTGTCAGATAAGGCAACTTTTGCAGGTCTTTGACGTAAGCTGTCGAAGCAAAGCTTGCTACCAGTATATTTTTTGAATATTTAATTTTTTTTGATAATTTGATGACCTTCTGGAAGGCTAGCATCTACCTTTCGCATCTCTTACTTAATAAGCTGCAGGTTCATTCTCGGAACCACAAGAACATCGACTCTAAGCTTGTGAACTTTATGAACTTTCCCCAAATCGCCTGAATACAATCCTTTTTTAATTCTAACTAGCTCACCAGCCTAGAAAGCTGCTTTTCTTGTCACTGCTGTTTAGAATATTGATCCATATAATTGATAGTCCACTTGCTTAACACTCTCCGCCATAACTGTAGTTAAGCCTTCGAGAGAATCTTTCGCTTCCTTTTCGCTGTTGGCCTCAATAAAGACCTTTCCAGGAAACTTTTTTTTGCTTGCAAACGCAGATATGAGCTGACAGTAATAATGACCAGGATGAGATTGACAATAGTTAGCTTTGTTTATAAGAGCTAAAGCAAGTGACTCTTCCTGTCCCTTGAAACAGGAAGCCATATAAACCTATGGATCTTTGGCGGTGTGTGCTACAATTGCATTTTTCTTGGCAGCATGCACCTTTTGCTGATACATTTTGTTGATTTATTGCTCTCCCTTATTGTCAAATTTGGCCAGATATTATTCAGTTGCCCGCTTTTTGTTGAGTCCGTACAACTCATTGTAATATTCTAAATAAAGACTAAAGTACCCTTGTCCCTCTCTGCCATCTCCTCCTCGGTTTCATTAAACGATGACTCTTCCTCTTCAGAGTCCTCCTCTGCCATAGAGTCAATCAAATCTGCAATATCAGGCCTAATGGATGATTCTTCATCTTGAGAAGCGGCTTCATCTTCTTCCGATGAGCTTTTCTTTTTCATTTTTTTAAGTTTCTTCGATTTCTTCTTAATTTTTTTTTGTTTGCTAGATTTTTTCATTTTGCTGTTCTTTCTCTCCTCGGATTCCTAGTGATCAGACTGAGAAATATCTTAAATTTTGCTGTCTCCTTTGCCGTACTCCGCAAAGAGTTTGACTGCTTCTGAATCTGAATCGTCTGACATGCTAAATTAATAGTTGACTCATAGTGTGGGCTGCATTAATGTTTCTTATTTATAAAATTATGCATAAATTTAAATTGTTAGTCTATTTTTCCATCAAATAGTAAACGGATATTCACTTGTAATCATTCAGGATGTGCTGCAACTGGGCCTCATTCTCTTCCAGAATGCGTTTTAACTATTCTTCACCCAGGGAGGAAACTTGGATGCTGGCAACTCCACGATTTACGTGGCAACTGAAAAGATCGTTGAGAGGGCAACTGAGTATTTTTGCCTCCTCCGTCCCCATGTAAAGCATCTGCAACTCGTCGACCACACAAAAAGAAAGAATCTTTTCTTTTTTCTCTTTCACTTTCTACATCAATTTCGAAGTACCTTCACTACTTTAGATTGAGGATAGTCCCAAAAGAATATTTCTCCTTCAGAAGATTTACTCAACAAATGTCCAGTTTCTTCAATCAGAAACAAGTGCGTTACTGACTCTTCATGGCCTTGGAGGCAGATAAGCTGCTCACAGCTCTCCAAAGACTACATATTAAAGCAAGTACTGTCAATTTTATAGTGCCTTCGAATCCACTAGTGAAAAGGATATTTTCGTCAATTAACATGCAATTGATGGTATCTGAATGAACTTTGACCTTTCGATATGTTTCATATGAAAACATGCGAGTAAAGTAAACCATGCCTTTACTACCTGCAGACAAGATACTCGCCTCTTCACCGTTTTTTGACTACCAAACCTGTAGGGCAAACAGCTCAAAGCCGATCTGGTCTGAGCTTTCCTGCAGTTCATCAGGAAAAAATGAGAATTTGAGCTGAGGACAAATTGTCGAGCTCATAAGCGAGCTCTGTACTGCACTTTTCTTAAGAAATATTTCCCAAACATTAACTTTTCCTTCGTAACCTGCCGAAAACATGAACTCGGCAACATCTTCGTTACTTCTGACATAAATATACTCTGCAAAAGCTGAAATGTTATTGGTATGGGCATGAGGACTGTTTTCCTGTGAAATTGTGATTGATGTTTGGAGTTCGATGTTCCACAAACGCACCATTCCGTTGTCATGCCCAGTGACAAAGAGGTTTGCTCGCTTTAGATAAAAAAGGCAGCTTATTTAGGCTTTCTCTGGATTGGGTAGCACTTATAGTGGACTTAAATCAGCAGGATCCCACACTCTCAAACTGTTGTCCAGTGATACACTGATAACTTTGGGCTGATCTTTAATTTTGTGTTCCGTTAGCTTGTAGGCTTAGAGTGAAAACATGCCTATAATTGGTCCTTTGTGGCAGTTTTATCCCTAAACTGCCTTAATTCCTTTAATTATTCTTATGGAATCTACTCCTGCATCAGTGACTACAAATATATCAGGTCGACCTGGCACACCCACTAGACTATGAATTTTAGACTGATACTTCTTCAGTTCCTCAATTGCCTTATCGGAGTTGATTTGTATACAATAGAGAGTGCCTTCCTCATCAGCGGCTACTATCATTCCTTCATTCCACACCAATGATGAGAAAACACACTTTCTAGGGTTGCTAAACTTGAGAGTCACTTTGTCTGATAGCGATTCATAAGCGTAAATTTGTTGATCAAAGGAGGAAGTCACAATCAAGTGCTCTTGCGATATATACAGGACTGAATTGATGTTGAGGCGGTGGTAGCCAAAGTTGCTCTTTTCAATCTCGAAGGCTGTCTGGTGGTGCTAGTAGTTTTCTCCTTCGATTTCAATTTCACGCAGCACATGAAGATTTCCCACAGAATCGCCTAAGAATAACACAAAATTATTGACTTAACCATCGTGCAGGTCCAGTGCCGTCGGGTATATAGGAATCTAAAGTTTTTTTAGGCTGAATTCACTTATGGTTTGGTAGCAGACATACCAAGGATACATAAAAAACTTCCGACTCTCGTCTTGCCTCTATATAAAGAGTAGTACTTCCAAATGCGTAGCGTCCGGTCAGTGCTCCCGGAAAAAATAGTGTCTGTTTTGCGAGAATAAGCCAAACACAAGACCGTTCCCGAGTGACCGGTCAAAGTTTGCACGATGTCTTTCGATTTCGGATCAATATCCCATATTTTGATGGTTCTATCGGCTGAACCAGAAACAACAAAGATTTGGCCAAAGATTTTTTCATTGAGGAGACATTTAATTTATCCTTTGTGAATGCCTGCATAGTGACTGAACTTCCTGACTTCGTAATCCCTGTTATCAGTGAGTCTCTGCATGAATTATACGATACTTTTTTGTTAAATTTTTTAGGGGCGAATTGCAGGATGGAGCCATCGGTTAATCCACAGGTGAGAGTCTAAATTTCAACGCAAAATTTGCAGCAGACAATCTTGACTTTTTAACTTCGTTTCTGCTGTTTAGCAGCCATCAAAGTTGATTTGAGTTATCGCTCGCTATTGATTCGGAATTCATTTGTTTTAATAAACTACATCAGTTATAGTAATCATCAAAGCTATTACAAATACATCCCACACTATGAATAGGAATCGATTAGGGTTTTGCTTTTGGAAAATGATAATTGCAGTTGTAGAAGTCAAGATAGAGCAGTCGCAAACTCAGAGTCGTCTGAAATTAATCCAACCCTCCTTATGATTTAAATGGTAAGTAATGGAAATATAATGCTATTTGATATAAATGAAAATCAGCAATTATCCAGATTCTCTAGGCAAGCACAACAGACTAGCCGATAATAATATATTTAGAAAAACTGTGCAATTCAATACCTACGAGGACTATCTGCATCAAGATGCCTGTCATCATATTTACAATCACCGCAGACGCCCTATTAAATCAAAACCGTTAGTGACCAATATCAAGGAGGAACAAATCATTAACCCCGCTTATCCAAGTACTATTTCCCTGATTCAGTTTCCTCCACTATAGAGTATTACCCCATTCAAAGGACAATCATTGATTACTAGGATAGATAAGTTAAATAATTAACACCCAAGAAGAAGATAATCACCGAATATATCGAGAAGAAGCAAGTGGAAGTTGTGCCGAGAGAAGTAGTTGTCAAAGATTACTATGCAGTTGAACATGTTAGAGCCTATCTCAAGGAGATAGTCCCGGAAGTAAAAATCGAGTACACTACTGTGCCCAAGATTATTAAGAAGGAAGAAGTCATTCCACGCGAAAAGTAGGCATTATTGTACTTAGGCAAATTGTTTACTATCCTTCGAATATGACTAATTTAGAATAAATCAGGCGAGAAGCCCAGCATCATCTGTCCAAGAATGGAGTGATCATCAGACCTGATGCAGAGTATAGGCCAGCAGTCACCAAACCGGTTACTGAAACAGAAACTGTGAAAGGCAGCCCCATTCAGAGTTCAAAGGAAAAAGAAGATCATGCAATTTCAAAAGTAGCCTATGGCTCACCATTGTCTCCATCATTAGCAAAATAGACTAGTTTAAAGTATTATCGACTCCCCCGCCCTTCTAAAAATCACTTTGTGGCTTCCCGCTCTTTGGGCAAAAATACTAAAGATGAAATACCAATCTACAAGAAAGAGAAATACAGCGAGCGCATAAGTAATGATGAAGGAAGCAAATCCCGCCAGACTACAGATTATAGTTTTGCTGAGCGTGATCACTAAAAAGTGATGAGTTCTTCCTTTGGCAGAAGCCACTGATTGCTGTATAAATCAAGCTTATTTGTAAATATATTATGGATGTAGAATATAGCCCTTAATTGATATTCACTTATGAATAATACAATAATTAGAAAATAAACCTTCACCTTCTGTTTCTGCGCATGCTTCTGAGAGTCACCAAGCTATTGTTCATAATATGGGACTCAAATGACCTTCTCGACCTAGTTCTAGAAGCAACAGCCTTGTCAATATGAAGGTCTTATTCTCCAACCTATTCGTTGTCTGCGGTATCTTCGTTCTATTTTCGATGGCGGCTCTCTCTGCAGTGTATACAATACCAATCTTCATCCGGTATTTCTGAATTGAGTTCCTGATCACAATAGACGTGGCAGCAGTTAAAATCACAGCCATCACAGATGAGCAGAACATGTTCGTTGTCTCCTAATCCACACTAGTAACATGTATAAAAGTCGTATTAACTTTGGAAATTAAGCTGCTTTGGCTCCACTTATATGCGCTCCATCTGTTTCACTAGTTTGTTTCTAGCTGATTTGACTATTTTAACAATTGATTTAATGGGTGTCCGGCAACAAGGGCAGATGGTTGAAGTTTGGCACCACTCCTGAATACAGTCAAAGCAAAATTAGTGGCCACAATCAAGGCTTCCGCGGACCTCCTTGATTTCAGCCAAGCAGATAGGACACATATTGTCCTGTTTGCATCCCTTTTTGTTTTTAATTTCGGCGGTTTTATCAATCTTGCCACTCTTCTTCTGCTACCCTTTGTTTTAACTTTATTTTTTATCAGGGGTGTGCTCGATTAACGATTACTACGTTATTGATTTGGTCAGTAAGTAGCTCCACTCTTCATCAGATTAGGACTCAGAGTCATTCCTGTAGTTTTTCATCTTGTGCCTCCTAAGTGAGCATTTTCTGGTGGAAGGAGTGGAGTCGAGATCACTGGGAGAATGAACGTGAGCGTGGTTGAGAGGGGAGTAGTCTAAAGCAAGTTATTGTGTATGCGATTGTGATTATGAATCCGACATATTTAAAATAATAAACTAGCAATTCTCCCACATTTTTATTGCCACCCAACATCAAAAGGCCTCATTCTGGAACTTTTAGGTGACAATTTCATCTAATTTTAGGTTGAATAAACTGAGTGATCAAAAAAACAGTAAATTCTTGATAATCTCTAATATTTGGAAGTAAGACAATAAAACAAAATTAATAGTTTGAATCGAGCTTATTGTGGTTGTCAATATACTATATGATTGCCAAGCCGTAATCTCAATAAAGGAGCATAAATTAATTAAATTTTATTAATAATTGTATTTTTTGGTTGGTTAGTATACCATATTAAATATTAATAAACACTAGGATTTGCCTCAAGAAAAATTATCCTCGGCTTAAGAAAGTTTCAATTCAAGATCCATAACTTAATAGCCGTTGGTTGCATTAGTCGAACCTGATGTTTTCAGGCACTGATCGCACTCGCTACTATCAATCAAGATGCAGTCCACGACGCTAACTTCATTAGGAACCTGAATTTATTCGTTAAAATGTTCGAGCAAACGATCTCTCTCCAATAATTCCTCGCGGAGAGCCCGCAGCTGTTGTTACAATGAAGCAACCTATTGATATTAGTGATTGATGATAGATTCAAGTTGCTGTTCTATGATATGGATGACTTTGAGCAGTGTGGTGGGCTTCAGGTACTCCTTATCAAGCTCAGTCACTAAGGTTCTCACCATGATGCAGATAGCAGGCAACGATGGGTTTACTTCTCTTCCCACATTAATTATCCTTTGCAGATATATATCAAAGTATTAAAGAAATTGCCTTTAGAAATCTTGATAAGGCAGATAAAGAGCCTGCTTGGAATGGCCACACCAGTGTACTGAATTTTTGTTTACAGAAATGTCCATCAAGTATTCCACAAACTATTTAATTAATTGGGGATAAAGTTGAGTATCTTTGTCGAAATAGTCCTCAATAGGACTATAAACTTCAAAGTGATGCTCACGGTCAAGGATTTGGTATTGTCTGAGTTCTAAACAATTTTGTAGTTCGCTGAATAGAGTGAGCTGTACATAAAAGCGGGGCTATTATTGGCTTGGGTGATAGTTTAGTGATAGACTGCTTTTAGACTAATTTTTTTAAGGAGGTAGAAAAAAGTGCTAGAGCATTGATTATGATGTCCGTGCATATAGAAGTACCACTTTGACAAAGCGCAATGCCATAGGGACATCTTCCGGTCTGAGTTTTATAGACTTTGACAAAACAAAGTTTGGGCTTGGAATACAAAACTCAATTTTTCCTTTATACATTTAAAATTACCTCGAGTGATAGGATAACGTTGCGAAAGATGCAGTAACGCAGATTAAACTCAGCAAAAACGTGCAAGGGGTCGTGAATCGATAGCAAGTAGGTATGAAAGCAATTTATCAGCAAATCAACCAATGCTAACACCAAAACTACAACGTTATGACTGACCATTCCGGTTAGAAAGTGCTCGTAGTTCTAATAATTGACTTTAGACCACTCTCTGAAGACCTCCCCCATCACCATAATCTACCAGTCTTCGTATGGTGTTTCTTCTCTCATAATAAGAAAATTTCGAAGTTCTTCAAAAGATTCTTATAATTGGCCGTTTTCCCTGGTTGGAAAGTACTGATCGATGAGGAAATACTGAAAAGCACTATTGCAGTGTACACCGACGCTTTCCTTGCGGAGCTTAGGAAAGGGTAATTCGGGATCAGTGAGAGAATCTCGAATCGATGCTAAGATTAGATTTTTGTGTTAGAATGAAGCAAGCTATAAGTCAAGTCGGCGGAAAAGTGACTAAAAGCTATCTGCGAGCAGGACAAGCTCTGGATGAGAGTGGTTACAGAGAAAGCAAAGTTGTTAGAATTCTATCTTCAGAAAACTGTTTTCGGCATAGAAGGGAATATATATTGATCGGTCTGTTCTCGTCAAATAACTCTGCACAAAGTGCCTGATATAGACTGACTTTACAAAACTATTGCTACTACATTTAGAGTGTAACGCCTCGGCAATGGCTTCAATGTCATCGTGATCAAGAAAGGCAATGACGAGATTACGGTTGTGAGGGGTGAGAAAGTCGAGAAAGGAATTGAGGCGAGTGGGTAATGGATCTTCTTCGTTGATCATACAAGTAATAATTATAAAGAACGGCTTCTATCTGTTCTACACTTCATCACCATCAGAATTGCACAAAACAAGCTCCAGTAGCTAAATTTCACAACTGGACCATAAATATAAACCATTCAAGATGAATACCCCTGCTTGATTCACAGTTATAAATAAATCCACCATCATTCTTTATTTCACTCATAATTTATCCAAGAAAAACAGACATCACTCGATGAAGTGAAAATGACGCAAAACCACAGGCTTACTACGAATAGGCTTTTTGCTATTTTTCAATTCTCTATCACTCCTCGTTTCGGCCTTAGAGACAGAGGGCTTGATAGCAGCTTTATTTTGACTCTGTTCCTTGACTATCATAGCTTAAATGGCATTTACAACGTGTGACGCCTCTTGATAACTAGTTCCTTCCTGAGTCATATAGTCTTTGATGTACTCTATTTTTTTCATTTGCTAGTTGCATATGAATGAATTCTCCTTTTTTGCTCTTATTATCTATCTCAGATAATGAGAGGTGTCCCCGTTCATATCTTCCATAATTATTTGATTGAGCTTTGATTGCTGGTTGTAGCGCTGCTTGGAAGTTCGAGACAATGCTTTTTTTTCTCTCACGGTTGAACAATGAAGTCGAGCCTTAACTGCTTATTGTTCTTTCTCCAATATCGTTTAATGACTGCGCTTATTGTAGGCTATGGATTTTTGTGCGCTTACTGATCGAAATTTGTAGGCCACCAGTCCCGAAACAGATATTCTATTTAGGTAAATTTAGACTTAGAATGAGGCGGATTCCTTTAAGCTGCAGCACTTTTATTTTATGGTTCTATCTTTTTGCTGATTGATAGTGATTTATTGGAGATGCCTGCCAGCCCTAAAGCGATTTACTCAACTGTGTAATTTGTTAGATACCCTTGCGTGAACAAGTCGAGGCGTAAGAAGTTTTCTCTGGTGGAATCGAATTGAACTTGAATTATTACGAATCATGCTATCTTGGCTTAGCATACAGTTTGCTGTCTAGGCTAATGCCATCGATGTCATGCCATATACTTTTGAGATGACCTTAATAATAAGCTCAATACTTGCCTACATGACTTATCGAATTAATCCATGCGAATATAGAGCTGTCTCTGTCTCAGACATTTTGGCCGTACTATTGTAAGGTGAATCCATGTTGATAAAACTTTGCCTAGGCAATGCTGGCCGTTTAAGTTTTGATTTGAGAGGAGAATTGATGGAAGTTTAAAGAGAATTGTTAAATTGGTCTTTCATTAATAAATTTATTGATATGAATCATAAAGTTAATGCCTCATGGAATTAGTCTTGAATATTTTAATAATTTGTTTACTTTTCATTATCCTGCAAGTGAATGTTGCAAATAGTAGTGATGCCCAGTCAATCAAATTTTATATAGTGCCTCATATTGCTTGATTGTTGCTTCATATAAAAATGATTGTGTTAATTTATAAAGTTAGTACTAGCAACACCCAATAAACATGGCACACCAACGCAAATAAATCGAAGAACTCCAAAGGTATACGCAAATGGCCAACGAATCGCTGTTTGAGTGCTTGGAACGAATGGGAGCCAACTCCAAAAGCATAGAGCATGCGTAGTTGGTGCAGAATGGGAGCACCAAAAATGAAGAGCCTAAGATATAGCAATTGATAAACCAGATGGAGAAGGTGTCAATCTTCGATAAGATATAAGATTTTATCATCGACGAGAATATCTAATCCAAAATATTGAATCTCAATCCCATCCAATTTACCGCGCGCAGGAAGGATGACCTCTTCAAACGCTTTAGGAAGGATCAAGAGGAGAAACTAGTTCATCGCAGAAAGTAGATCGAGAAGAATTATATCAATCGTGATGTGTCCTACAAATTGACCAAAGCAGAGTTCACTTTGCATAACGACATACTTGCCAAAACAGAAACCTTTCCTATTACCGCCGATGATATGGAAAAGCTCAAACCCGAGACTGATCTCAACGATACAATAGTGCACATCTACATTAAACTGCTGCAATTTATGTTCCTGCCCATGGAAGTCGACCAGAAGACTCATATCTTCTCCTCTTTCTTCCTCTAAAAGTTAATCGGAGATTATGTTAAGGATGAGATCATCTATGACAAAGACCAACCGTTTTTAATTCAGCAGGTTCAGGAAAAAGTAAAGGAAAATTATAAGAATGTCAAGAGATGGACCAAAAAGCTGGATATTTTTGACAAGGACATCCTCGTGTTTCCTATTAATGCCTTCAAACACTGGTTCTGCCTGCTGGTACTGAACCCCAAATATTTGCTTACGCCAACCCCTGCTAAATGCGAACTCATCTACTGCGACAGCATGTGTTAACGCAGGGAATTTGTGGTATCAGCTATTCGTCGGTATTTATAGTTTGAACTTTAAGAGAAAAAGGCAATCAAATTAGAGATGAACGATGCCAGCCTCCCTTGCTATCAACTATTGGTATGTTAACAATTATTTAGGTGCCAAGACAAACTAACACTCATGACTGTGGTTTGTACATGATGTCCTATATCGAGGAGCTACTTCTCAGAAAGTAGGAACTAAATGATCTGCACCTCATCAGTCGAAGGAGAAAGCTAAGACTCTTCCCTAGAACTCTTATTTACACAATGCGATAAAGATTGAAGAAATTGTTCACTCGCCTCATCAACAGTCGTGATGATGCTTAGAAAAACTAAATTTTAGCAGAGTACAAGGGCGAAAAGGACCGCATCTTCAAAGAGGCTGACGATTCTGACTACGACTTTATCAACGAGAAAGAGTGTAAAAAATATGAGAAGATGAACTTAAGTTTGGTGGGAGGAAGGACTCCTGAATAGAAATCATTCATGTGTGAAATAAAGTTCTACCTTGACCCAGAGATTAACTACTACGAGAAGGACAAAATTTGATCGACTCTTTTTTAGCCCTTATTTACTCCAACATATAGATAACTGTATTAATTTAATAATTAGAAGGGCATAAGAAAAATTGAATTATAAGGACATCAACAAGATTAATGCTTGAAAGCTCGTTATTTTGTCTTTTTATCTTGCATGACTTCTTCTTTGATGAATGCAGCGGTTGAAGTCGATTGTTGGGATCAACAAGTTCATATGCATTGAAGAAATTGAAATATTTTGCATTTTGCTTGTTTCTTAAATTATTTTGTCTCGTGCTCAAACAATGGCGATAACTGATAAAGCATCCAGCAAGTTCAGCCTGAATCCTAATTGACAACGTAACAAACTTTTATTTTAAATAAGATGCAATAAAAATTGCAAAAGTAATCAAGTCACTCTCACTTTACCTGTTTTATAAGACTCTGTATTTAAGATACTCTTCTCTCAATTAGCTAGTTGCTTGTTCGACTGGAGTGTCGGTGAGTTGATGTAATCGCTTAAAGGCTGCCCTAAGATTAAATTAAAAGTGATTTTGCTCTAGTCTTGGCATAGCCAGCGAGGGAATAGTTGAGCTTAGCCCGGAAGAAGGGATTGTCCTGATAATCAGCGATAATATCATCAATACTCCTTGTTAAAAATTGTTGGTCATAAATGTTAGTGCTGTTTGAACTAGTCATGGAAGTAGTGGAGTGGGCGCGCAGTTTAAAGTCAAGTTTAAGTTTAGGTTCGATCTCGCAGCAGTACTCTTCTATTTCCTTGATAACAGTTAGTTTTGTGGGTGATTTTGTAGGTGATTTTTGAGATTTACAATACATTATTAATTATGATCTTCTATATTGTTTGAATCATTTTTCTGAAGTTTATTTTACCCGCTAGCAATCATCTTCCCTTTCTAATGTTATTTAAATTATAATTTCTCTGAATCCTTGATTCTCTAATTCTATTTTTTTTTCAAGGAGTTAAATAGTATAAAATAAGAAGTCATGAAGGGAAAGGCAACTTTTTATAATTCCAACTAGGGGAATAAAGTCTAGATGTTAATAATTATTTAATTAATGGTAATAAGCATCATAAACATTATTTTATGAAAATAGGCTTACAATCGTTTCATATGGAAGAATCTAATCGCACTAACATACCTTTCCCTAATACCGATCAACCAACAGACAGGGAAAAATCAAGTAAGATTAAACCCGGGCCCCTCGTCTTCAATTAAAAACAGCAGTTAGAACTACAAGAATCACACATCAATATACAAATATAAAGTTCTCAGCAATAGCTTACCTTAGATGCCTGCCCCCAGAAAAATAAATTTTAAATCGGTCATGACTATGACCCAGCTGATTTCTCGAAGGCTATTATCTATAGACAATCCCAAAGCTACTACAAAAAATCAAAGAAGAAAAACAATTAAAATTAAGAGTATTAGCCAATGTAGGTGTGCGGTCCGAACCTAGAACTGAAACAATATGGTTTGGGAGTGTACCTGTATCTGGAATTCATGCGTCGATTGACACTTACCTTATTTTTAATGAGTGTGATCTTAATGTTTCCTTTGGTGACAAACTTCCAGGGTACCGGCCTGTCAAGTTACTCTACTTCTGGCTCCTTTACAATAACCTTAGCCAAATTTACCCTCGGCAACCTTAGCAATGCTTCTTTTCAAGATTATCTCATTGTAACAATATCAGATGTGCTGAGTATGGTTGTATTATTTATATTCTATATTCATTGGCGCCACTTTCATCGCACAACCATTGAGCAATTGAAATGCAATTATGCGATCCTTAACCCCACTTCATATGCAGTCGAAATCGAATAATTTCACGACTCAACCACCAATCTTCGAACTTTAGAAGCTGATTTAAAAGCATACTTTGATAGTCACTACCGGGAAATCTTTGAGGTGGAGATAATATACAATTATAACGGTAATTTCGATAAATTCATAATATTGGAGTAACAACTGGAAGTCATACAGAAGGAATCACTGATGGTGTGGTAGATGAACAAGCCTGATTCAAAACTACTGTTATAATTAAAGCGCCTCGATTAGATCTAAAATGATATAAGATAGCAAAGCCAGGCATTCGAGCCTATCTATGCAATTGTTCATTTTGGCACCCTCAACGCTAAGCTAGCCTTTCTCAATCACTGCAAAAGACATCACTTACAGAATACAGTTGCTGAGGCTATCAATCGTAAACTCTGCTGCATTTCTTAGCCAGAGAAAGAGATGCTTTTCATGGGAAGGTTTCCAATGCTGATTAATACAAACAAGTTGAGTCGTCCCGAGGAGATTAATTGGCGAAACATTGACCTCAGTAATATCTCTGTGGTGCTCAGATGGATTTTTTCGCTTGTTGTGGTTGTGCTCTGCATTCTAGTTACATCTGCTTTGATAGGTTTCTGCACTCTGTATGTTGCTAGCACTTCCTCATGCCAAAACTATAGTTTTTCCAGTAGCGGCAATACGCAAGCAGACACTGTTCTAATTGCGACTATGGGCCAATCAACCAAGTTCTGCTATTGCAGTCAAAATATTGCTGAAATATACTCCGATAACTACATAAAATCACTGTGCTCGAACATTGAATCTATGATAATTATGACAGAAGGTTTGCAGGTAGCTGCGTGTGTGGTATCTGCAATAACCAATCTTCTACTGGCAATCCTTATTTCTGTAATAGCGCAGCGCCTACTTCGACCCATGACTATTCCCAAATAATATAGGTTTGTGTTTTGGGGCGTACTGATTTCTAACTTCATCAACTCTTGCATTATCCCTCTGCTTCTGAACGCTAACATTTTCGGAACAGAGTTTGTGAGCTACCTAAAATTTATCAACTTCATGGATTTCACCCAAATGGCTATCTTCTCTGATTTTAACTCCAATTGGTATGCGTTTGTGGCGCCATATTATCTTAACATAATCATCATCGCCTCTTTTGTATCGCCTATTATCGGACTTATCATCTTCGCTTTAAAAGATTGGTTTTTGAGGTGGAGGCTCAAAAATATATGTGATGAGCCAGACAAATAAAACCCTGCGATTCAAAAATAAATCAATAAAAAAATAACTTCGTTGGCCTTCGAATTCGCAGAAGAACACTCCCAAATTATGCTCTACCTTCTCATCACAATAATGTACAGCGGACTCATCCCTCTGCTTGTCCCAGTTTTTTCTCTAGGATTAATTGTGTGGTATTTCTGCAAGCGTACCATTGTCATCAAGTATTCGGTGAAGATACCTGCAGATCAAACGCTAAATGAGTCTGTTATTAACATAATACCATTTATAATTCTGACACACGCTCTGTTCTCAGTATGGAGCCACTCTGCATCAGGGATATTTGCGACCAATGCTTCTATGAAGGTGAATTGGACTATTTTCCATAGTGAATTCGATCGCATCTTTAATGATATAATAATATTGGGAGAAGCTGCCGTTATTGCTCTCATAATAGCAGTATAGTATACGCTGGTAAATTTAGTGAGCTGTATAAAGAACTGTTGCAGGCGTGAACTTGAAATGCCAATTGCCTTTAAGGATATCCAAACTGTACAGTACTCTGCTCGTGTGAGCAAAGCTAATATTCTAGGGAGCTATAAACTAATTAACAATCCAGTTTATGGACACGCAGTCAAGGCTTACAAGGAAGTAATTCTTAAGCAAAAGAAAAGCAGGATGGCTGGTCTTGAAGACACAAGGGTGCCCATCAATTGATGATTTCGAGTATTTTAGTTTTGATAATTAATAATATTTTGCCATTGTGAATTAATAATATTTCCATCCATCTCTGTTCTGATTTTACTGGGAGGGTACGAAACTACTGTGCTCAATTTAATTAAATAATTGCCGTGGTTTTATAATACTATTTTGACTTTAACCTAGATTAGGCCGCATACTTTATAATCTTTAAAGACAATATGATCAACTTCAAACGCAATCGTGTTGAAGAGGAACCACTCAAGGGCCGCAAGAGAGGACACATGGAGGACACCTTGCTTTAGGCAGAAACCCCCACTCAGATCAACCCTGGAGATCTCAAAAATTTCATTAAGAATGCAAAGGTCATTGAATTGCTCAACAAGAATGGAATTAAGTCCCTGTTCCCCATTCAGTATTCAACCTTCCATCTGATTTACAAGGGCAGCGACATCCGTGGCAAGGATAGAACTGGTTCGGGTAAGACATTAGCTTTTGCCTTGCCCATCATTTAGAGACTTAGAAATAACAAAGAATTGGGAGGAGGAAAGAGTGCTAGTTTTTTAATTGTCCTTCCAACTCGGTACTTCTAGCATGACTCAGCGAACTGGTTCTGCAAGTGGCAGCCAACATTGAAAAACTCAAATTGACTGAAGATGAGTTCAAGGTGGTGCCTGTTTACGGGGGAGAGGAGAAGTTCAAGCAGGCAGGAAAATTAAGCAAAGGAGTTGATGTGATTGTTGCGACCCCTGGAAGATTGATCGATTTTGCCGATAATCGAGTTATAGACTTTTCGTCACTGAAAGTGGCCTGCCTAGACTAAGCCGATTAAATGCTGAAGCAAGGATTTCAAGAAGATGTCTAAAGGATCTTCAAATTTATCGCTGAAAAGACTTCAAAGCCTCAAACTTTGCTCTTCTCTGCAACTTTTCCTCCTTGGGTGAATGAACTTTCAGCCAAATATCAGAGCAAAGACTGTCCAATGATAGATTTAGTCAAAGACAACACAGTCAGTATTCCAGATACCATTGCCAACTACCTTCTAATCAACCAACAAGACTAAATTTCTGGGCTGATACGTAGGATAAAGAGCAAGTTCACTAATAAAGGAGGGAGGAGCATTATTTTCTGCGAAACTAAAAGGGAAGTCAATCAAATATATCAAGGCTTAAAAAGCGATGGTTGTGCTATGCTCAGCGGAGATGTTGCTCAAAGGGACCGCTAGGCCGTCTACCGTGACTTTAAGAGTGGTAATATCATAACAGTCGTCGCCACCAATGTTGCTGCCCGAGGCCTCGATTTCCCGGACATCGAGCTGGTCGTTCAAATTTAACCTCCTGCGCAGGTGGAGTCCTACATTCACCGAGCAGGACGCACTGGCCGTGCAGGCAAGAAGGGCGTCTGTGTGCTGGTGGTGAGCAACAAAAAGAAGCAGAATATGGCGAACAATATCGAGCGCGAGGCAAAGATTCGTTTCTAGGTGCTAAGAATGAACGATTTACCCATGAAGTGAGAGAATGATGATCAATCCAAAATTATAAGTTACTGCTTTGCTACCTGATTATTTGCTGGTGGTTATATTTAGTTAGTTTACGATATGGCTTCTAAGGAGTCACTTCGCGAAAAATTCAACATCATTAACTACAAGCGGCAGAATGAGGGACTTAGAATCAGCAAGGAGCTCAGTGATTTACTCTCCTTCATCGACTCCAATATTAAGAAAGATTTTTAATCTTTCAACCTACTCTCGTTCTCCATTTGCGGAGGGGAGCGAAGGAACTTTCAAGTCGATCCCAATTTCGAGGCTGCCTTCATGAATCTCTCCCTTGCATAGAGAATATCTTACTATTAACTTGCAATTGCAAGTATCCAAGAACGACAGAAGCTCACCAGCATCCAGATGATGCCTACTTAAGAATAAACGCCGCCTTAGCTGTAAACCATCTCCATTCGAATAATAAAGGGACTGAAAGTCAATCAAGTGTTGAAACTAAAGTTGAAAGAGTATTCATTGGATTGCGGACATTATGAAATATCTCTCAGGAAATACATTCTGCGCAAGAGCAAGAAGAACCCAGAAATATTCCTTCTTGAAAGCATGGAAAAGAAGGAGCCCATAACCATTCGATTCTAACTCACAGAATACACACAATTCAAGGAGCAAGTACTGCAGACGGCCAACAACAGGTGGTTCGGGCACTACATCGCTGAAATGAATAAGCAAGACGACAAGAGGGACAGGGAAATCAAACTCTCCAAAAATGGAAAGGGAAACACTCGGAGAGTATAGTTGAGCCCAAAAATGTAGAAGGGCGATTCTGACGAAGAAATTAAAGAAGAAACAAAAAAGAAGGAAACTCTCCATCTGTAAAATCCAAACAACAAGACAGTGATCCAGGAGTTAATAAAGGAGGATTAAGAAAATAATGTAGAAGAAGACTATTATTAATACATCGAACGCAAAAACGAGGAGAACAGGGAAAGCGATATTAGCTAGAATAAAGGCAAGCGCTATCGCAAGAATATTGTCAGCATCATGCTGCCCACCTACAATCTGTACGAACTCGACAACTACAGCGATTACCTCCCCGTCTTTAAGGATTAACTGCATAGTCTGTATATCTACCACCACTCCCACAAACCCACCACTTTCAAGTTATAAGTTTATTATCATCATTCCCCTCAAACAGTCATGCGGCACCTCTGTGAACTGCAGAATTATAAGTTATGGAATGCGACCATAAACGAGAGTCAGATGAAACTGCCAATAACTTCTGATAATACGTTCATTATGTATATGAAACAGCGGGCACAAAGCGAGTGGCACAAGGAGAGAGATTTCCTCTTCTTGAAACATGTATTCAAGATGAGCGAACGCTATTACATGGTCGATAAATCCATTGATAATTCGCACTTTATTCCATTCCAGTCCATCAACAGGGGAACTATCAACTATGCAGTTTCTAGAGTTTAAGGAGTCCGTGAGGACAGTGGCCACTTCAATAATGTCATTAGCAGCAAGAGTGTCAGTGGGCTCAACAGCAAACTCATCATGGAAATCAGTATATAGTACGGCGGACTGCTTACTCCTCAAGGCAAGTGCTAGCTAACATTAGGATATCTCCGGGAGTTTGTAAACCTGTAAAGTTTCATAAATCGATTCCACACTGACTTTAAGTATTCATTTAACATAGAATGGAACATTCTGGATGTTTTTAACAGCAACATGCCTAACAACAGCCAGATGTCAATGGAGACCATCCCTTCTGATATATTCGATAATGATTTGGTGGGTGATTTGACCCCACATGCTGAGGAGGATGATTTTTTTTCTATCGTCGATGAGTATGAAAAACCCACCCTTGTTCACTAATTAACACAGGAGGAAGTCAACAAAAAACACAAAGTGAAAGAGGTAAGCTAGTATGTTAACTAATCGATAGCTTTGGATGCTGAAGGCCTTGCTATCCTTCCTAAAGAGTACTTGACAGTAAAACATGCAGTGAAGCCTATGAAAATATAGGAGCGCCGTCGAAAATTAGACTACGATCATATAATGCTAAAAAAAGATTTTGTAATTGATGAAGGAGGTGGAATGAAACTGGTCGACCAGGTTAAGATAGCCGCCCAAAACAATGTTATCAAATTCATCATGAGTACGCTGAAGAAGAATTTGTTCTCCGGCAAGGGCATTCTAAATATATCATTGCCTGTTGAAATATTTAATGTTGATTCCAACTTGCAAAGATTTTGCGAGGCTATGGCACTCGCACCAGATATAATTGAAAAGAAGGCTTGCAAACAGACTGATCCAGTTGAAAGATTCAAGCACTGTGTAGCCTTTGCCTTATCCAACAGCATTTTGTACTTCGATATCGATAAGCCTTTCAATCCTATACTTGGATAGACTTTTCAGGGCATTATTGGAGGGTGTCCTGTCTATGCAGAGCAGATTAGCCATCACCCCCCTATCTCGTCTGTTTTAATGGTTGGAAGGGGTTATCGCATTTATACAAACCTTTAAGCTAAGGTCTATGTTCACATTAACTCAGGATAAGGAGTCAATGAAGGACTCTATACCATTGAATTCGACGATGGAAACAAAGTAATTTTTCAAACAGCACCAGGAGAAGTGTGTGGACTAGCAGTTGGTGACAGAAAATATCGGATTAAGGGTAAGACCTTTGTAATAGACGCCAAAAATCGCCTTTTTTGTAGCATAAACTTCGAGGATCAGTCAGGACTTTTCTCAAAGAATAAGTGGAAATTCAGTGACCAGATGGATGGTGATGTAGTACGTGTTAACGAGGGATTTGTGCAAAGATTTTTTGAGTAAAAGGAAGGAATCGTACCGAGTAAAAAATAGATTGAGGAGTAGCTTGGAAAGTTAAGTGGTCGATGGATTGAAAGCTTGCTGATTGATGGGCAATAGTACTACAACTTGAATCAAATTCCCTACTAAATGATTCAGTACGAATTTCCTTTGAATTCAAACTCCAACTATAGGTAGGACCTAATCTACCGTAAGCGACAGGACTTGGCTCGCAGCCAATTGTAGAAATAGCGTTTGTAGGTGCTGCAACGTAACGATAAGAAGCTGAGATAAAAATACAACCCGGGCAAGCACTGAGCGTTCGATCCGATGATGTGAAATCAATCTGATAAGTTTGCCATTTCTCGTATTATGTTGGAATGGAAGGTATCCAAATGTTTGTACCTGTTATAATAATTAATTTATTCGAATTAGTATTAAAAGACAATGGATGGACATCATCTCAATTAACAGATCAGGGCCAAACTCAGCAGAGTCAGAGAGCTGGTTGATTTACTGTAAAATTGCGGTCACAAGGGATGGCATCTACGTCTTGATTTCAAGAAAGAAATGGATGATGAATCATCAGGGTGGGAGGAAAGCGACAGGCATCCTTATGATGTTCTCAAGTACCATACAGAATCTAACACTCAATCTGATCTTTGATTTATATTTATGTTCTATTTCGACTGGCCAATGTTATTATCAGGAAGGAAGAAGCACTTGTAGTTTGTCCGTCGAATAAGGATTTTTCTATGAATATATCCATCAATTATGATAGGCAGACTTTTAGTATAGCTCTTTTATTCCATAACTCATGAAACTGTCAGTATTACTATAATTAGTGCGTGATCAGAAATGTATACATTTCAATCATTCGCGTCTATCTCTACCTCTTCTTCTTTCCTCACCTCGATCATCACGATTTTCTCTGCGGTAAGGTCTGTTATCTCTGTCTTCTCTGTGTTCTCCCCTTCTCTGGTCGCCTCCCTTGCGTTCTTCGTGATCTCCGGTTCTGTGTTCAGCTCTTTCCTTTTCTCCCCTTTCCCATGATTCTTTGGTGAGGAAATCGCTTTTGATATTGAGGGGAGCGTGATATCCTGGATGTTTTTTCTGTTCGGCAGTGGGTTCCTTGGTGAGTGTGACCTCTATAATGGTGAGATATCTCTCCTCTTCAACTCTAACGAGCCCCTCTTCCTTGGGCTCATACACATCAACAATCTTTTTTTCAGTCACGTGGACTATTTGGTGAAGTCCTTCGACTTTTCTCCTCACGACCTCTGCGACCCAGAGTGCCCTGTCCATCAATCTCTCAGCAGCCTTAATGGTCACGAAATTTTTCCCTTCTCCGAAGAAGAGAGTGAGGGCTCTGGAGACGTACTTGCCTATGTTATGGAATGCTTACCATAGCGTTCAGAGAATCTCATCAGGATATCAGTATCAGCCTTGCCTTCGTTCTTCTCTTCAGGGGCAGGGACTCTGGTGTACTTTGCACGGGTTGCCATAAACTATTATATCCCAATGTTGAATCAACAGACACAAGACTATAGACTAATACTTGAATTTGAAGTTCATCCTATAAATATTGTATTGGATTAATGAAAAAACAAAATTATAGCCCTTTGGCAAGACTACTTTTTAGCATGTAGTTTATCGTCGTAGGTGTCTTTAAAAATTGTTAAGTTGTTTTATCATTTTGCAACATCAAATCCTATTTATAATCGAGTTGATTTGTCAGTTTGTATCCGCATTTGTGTATTTACTGTAATTGATGCAGTAAAACTAATTAACAATTTAAGTCTAGGAAATAAGGTTCGTTTATTTATCGTATTCACTCCTCCTTTTTTCGCATCAATATTGAACTTCCCGCTAATTCCTGCCAATTGATGAACTCTTAGTCTTATATATGCTCCTTAAACTATACTCTTTGGATTCTAGAATAATTTTAATATCAAATGATTCAAAGTAACACTCTGCAAGACCAAATAATTGCCACTTACATCGATCAGGTCTTCAATAAATATGACACGGATGGCAACGGCACTCTCGATGTTAAAGAAATGACGGTATTCTTCAACGACCTCTTCAAATCACTCAATATCAATACAGTAGTGACTGATGCACAATCAGAAGCAGCCATTAAATCTATTGATGAAAATAGCGATGGGATGGTCAGTAAGGAAGAACTTTTTAAAGCTTTTAAACTTATGCTCAATCCGTATCTTTATTACGATTTAGCCCACAAAAACCAATACAGCAAAGTTATAACAACCAAAGACCAAACCTTGGTCAAGGGTATCAAAATCAAGGAAATATGAATAATAACTACGGGCAATATCCCAATCAGAATATGGGTTCATACTACAATCAGCCTAATCAAGGCTACAACAATTACCAAGGAATGACTCAAAGCTATAATCCAGGATATCAGCAAGGAGTAAATCAGGGTTACCCAATGAACAGTAATTCTTTAATAATGAAGATTCAACGGGATATCCAAATCAACCATACATGCAAAGAACCCAACCCAGAATGAATAGTTTTCAGTCTAATCAGTACCAGAATAACCCGTATCAAACCCAGAATAACGGTTACAATGGGCAAAACAATTATTGGTGATCGTCCAATAAATTTGATTTTACTTATCGAAAGGGTATGAATAGTCAATTTAACAGAATGTTTTATTTTTTAATAGTTATCAATGACTAATCGAAAGTCAGCAAAGAGGGAAGAGGACCTAAAGCAAGAACTGGCGAGGATGGATGAAGACCGCAAGCGAGACGAAGAGCGCAAACTCAAAGAGGAAAAACTAAAGGAAATGGCAGCTAAAAGTAAGACTACTTCCATGCAGGCACCCCTCTATTATAGTATGGGCTACTTGACGCATATTAATTTTTCCTTCTGCAGTTGGCCAACGCAGGCATCCCTCAGGGTAGTGTATACGAATTCGCAGCTCAATCAATGCTGAAATTCTAAAAAAACAAAGCTAAGAAACATTAAAAATTAAAATAAGTTCAAAAGGCTAATGAACAGGCAGTAAAGATCGTGAGCTAATCGATTCCAAACAGATCAAAATCGCGTGTGCAGCGTGAGATGAAACCACAACTTCTTCCTTTCAAGGGCGACCTAACTCCTTCTGACATGTCCTTATTGGAACATAAATGAGTTGCCCCATTGAGTGATAAATACCGCATTTGTAGAATGGATTGAATTGTTCATTAATAACGATCGATGAATGTTGAAATGGAAAAAGTGATCAACTGGCCGGAGATTCTTGTTGAAGGGGGTTGTTATTGACGATCTATTTTTTTATGAGCGTGTTCAATTATCGGAAGGCTCTGTCGTCGACGTAGTTGTCAATGATAACGGGAAGAGACTCCTTCTCTTGCTCCTACAAAAATGACAAATCGTCGATTCCCCGTGGCGTCATATTCAGCAATTTTCTTTGGTTGACCTTCTTGCCTCTCATTTTGGCTAAAATGGATCCACAGGCCTTAAACTCAAAGAACTTTATCATGGAGCTGGAGTATTGAATGGTATGTAAATCGTGAGAGACAATGTACTCTCGCAATACTGAGGCCAACTTATTACGCTAGTCTAAACTTAGGTAGTCTAATTTGGCTATTTGGTCCTCGCAAAGACTTACTAATTTAACCTGCGTCAAGTGGAGAGGCTTTATCTTTTCCTACAATCCCACTTTCAGTAATAACTGAGTTAATAAAAGTGAACTTGCTTCAGAGAGGTCGAGTAGTTTGTCTCCGTTAATTTTTACTTGCGGTTTTTCTTCTTGGGTTGCGAACGGCAGCGTATGTCGCTAAGCTTGGCTTCTTCTGGTTTCCATAGAAGTTATTCAAGTCCGAAAAGACTCAGGATGACTTGTTGTTCGCTTTTATGCTTGCTGTCTTTTCTGATTCTTGGTTCGCTACTACCACTGCGAGTGTGTTCCTGCTTTTCGTCACTCTTAAAGAAAGGAGCTCCAATACCCAAATCCTCCTAAGTTAGGCATGAAATACAAAAGAGCAAAATCTTTTTTTAACAATGTCTTTTTATCCCAACTCAGCCCGATCAGTCGCATCAGTTTCGACATCGTTCTGCCCCAGCTGCCACTTTCGGAGCTAAGGATGAAATTTCTTTTAAAGCCAGCCATGACTTTTAGTGCAGTTTAACCTTAGAGGACAGCCAGCTTCCTCAATAGACTCAATTTTGCCCTTGAGCCAAAAAGTACAAATCTCGGGCTGAATAATATAACAATTACGGTATAATGAAATATTTTGGGGTTTCTTCGAAAGTCCTGAAAGTTATGAGCATAAGAGCAGGCGGCCCGATCATGGCTAGATAACCTATTACTTACTTTTCCGTATAAGGGCACCAGACAGTTTTATACTTATAATCAAAAAACTCCTGATTTTTCTCACGCTGGTGAAGCAGCTAAATCTCGATTTACTGATCCGAGTGCGCAAATGAACAGAACTCATGATAGGTACACTTTTTGTTTTTGAAATAGTTTTGACAGTATTTTGTTTTGTAACGACTGGGATGGTACAGTTGTTCGATCTTGTTGTGCGTTTTGGCACATACCGCATCGCTACAGCTAGATTTCAGGCATGAAACGTGGGAATATGATACCTTTGTGGGATTGCGTCGACGATCGCCTTCTCCATGGTAGTAGCGGCAGCTACTTAGCTCATGAGATCCCAACATGTTTTGCGGACATGGTTCAGTTTTGAATGTATTGAGATCGAATCTGAAGAATTGGCTTTTCTGCAGCAGAGCATACTCGTTCTGATGAATTCCACAACAGATTACTCCCAAGTGACAGCTGATGGTCGTGCAATTAACTGTTTTATACTTGAGAGGGTGGTAGTATTCCTCAAACAAATTATGAGTCTTTTCACAATTCTGATTTACTGAAGAAGTACCTCTTGCTAACAGTTGCACTGTGCTGAGGCGTAGTAAGCGAGCACGTGCTGACGGTAGGGATTTCTACGGCGATCGTCTTTGGAATGATAGCTCAAGCAGGTTTCAGGAGCATGCTGATAGTGTAGAAAGCAAGGGGAAACCTTGAAGGTTTATAGGAATTACCGCAATCTTTGGTTATAGAGTGTGTGCTCTGAGGGTGAAGCTGGTTCCTTATGCCTCATTGCGCCAATCACAATAATATTAATATGGCCTTTCTGATTAACACGCTAACGTTAAATAGTAATGGTGTTCTTCTAGTATTTGGAGATCACAAATTGCCATCTACAAGATATTCCATCCATGATCGAAAAATCTAGTATTTTTAGAAATTTTCTGAGAAAAGACCTACTTCCTATCACTTCACATTTATTACCCACTTTTGGCTGTTTGTTTATAATATTGCTGTCCTAGCCTATGCTTGTTTGAACACGCTTCTTCTTAGACTGTGCCAATTGAATTTATAGTCAAATAAATGAATTTATCTCCTTTTAACTGCAAACTCAGTATCAGATATTTGGCCAAACAATTTAATTGAGTAATTAATGATTTCATAGAGTTTCTTTGACTCGGAAGGCACATAATGTCCAAGATGCTTTATAAATAATAGGGGGATAAAACTATAATGAATTTAATGGGATAATGAATTATAATTGGGAGTATGTAATGGAGGAATATAAGCAAGAGAGCTTGTAAAAAATATAGAATAAAAGAGGGATACTATAGGATGAAAACTCACAATCAAGCTTATTCGTATCTTTCTTTTCCTTCTCGTATCTCATTGATTCCTCTCTCTTCTAAAGACTCCATTCCGATTAAGGGTCTAAATATATGATTTTGCTGCTGTATCACATTCGAGTTTTTGAAATGTCTTTCCAGTTGTTAGGTGCCCTGAATTCTGGCATAGCACACTTTGCAAACCTTTTCAGAGTTGAACAGTTTCCATTTCTGATTGTGAAACTCGTGATAGAATTAAACAATGAACTTGGCATGTATGAAATTTAAGAAGGCATAGCCCACATTGCAGTTGTTCTGAATGCATAACGTTTTACGCTATAGTCGATGGGCAGGTAAAAGAAATCGAACTTTTTCTTGTGGTTTAGCTCGAACAGCTCAAGCAACATCTACTGCGTGTATTTGTTAGGAATGTTGCGAATCATCACCGTAGTTCGGCCGTCAATCGTCACCTTGTGAGGATCAACAATATAGACGTGTTATTATTACGAACTTACAGCCCGACGATTACGTGGGGCTGGCCTTCTTGCAAGGTAATAGTCTTCTTACTCGGGAGTCTAAACAGGCATCATCATCTGCATATGCATTTGCATTTGAAGGTTATATTGCATCTGCATTTGCATCTGCATCTGCATTTGTAGTTGCATTTGCATCATCTACATTTACATCATGGTGCTTCGGGAAAGCGACTCAACTTGGGGAGAGTAACGAGCAGTGACAGGATTTGAGCTATTTTATGTGTCTTCGGTTATCACTTGCAGACAGGAGTTTACCACTGCCTTAACTGCTTGATCTTCCTCCTCACTCTTCGAGTCTTTTCCACTTTCCATGCTACTAGGTTTAGCCTAATGTTTGCTTTCCTCCTCGTATTCGAGAAGGAGAATAGTGTTATTGAATGGCTGTTGAATATTGGATGCTATCTTTCCTTTATTCTTGCGAGGCACACTCAATGATAGCTCTTTGACGTCTTCAAGGTGAGGGCAGTTTGGACTACCCTTCCTGATGGATTTCCATGAAGGTGAGTGACTATAATGAAGTTTGCGTTGCGAGGTGGATAAGAAGCATTCAATATTGTTGTTGAAGTCAAAGGTGAATTTATTTGGTCTACGAGGGGCACCGCTCTCCTTTTATTTGTCACTTTCTTGGGACGAGTTGCTTCTCCTCTTCATGATGGGTTATACAATATAATCAAACTCACAACTTTAATTTGGATTACCCTCTAAATATAAAACCTCATCTTGTGAGCCATTTGATTCATAAAGATAAATGATTCTTTGTTGCTTCTCCAAAGATAAGCGATATAGAAGAATCCATAATGTTTTATTAACCTATTCAAATAAGACTATGATGAATGAAACTATTCCAATTAAGTTCAAATCATTCTTTACTAAGTCAACTTAAATTGATTCAATTAAATTTATAATAATTTACTATGTCGAATTAGAAAGGAGAGGCTGCCAAACTGGCCTAAAAAAAAGAGGAAATTAATCAGATCGAGGACCAAGAGGTGGTAGAAATACCACGCCCGCTAAACTTAGACTCGTCATCGCTCATCATTCCAATTAGTAAGGTGGCAAGCCAAGTGGTGGCCAAATTGACTACAGAACCGATCCCTTAACTAATTTTACCTGCCTACTCTTCTATCTAAGAGGCATCTCACATATACTTTAAAGAGTATTGCAAACTTTTTCACTCCAATCAGAAACTAAACAATTAACTCGTTGATGCAATATCAGATCGGAATTTGCTTGCAGATAAGTACAATCAAATCAAAGTAACATATCAATGATACAGCGCATGAGATTTTCTGATGAGGCGGTGAGGCGAAAAAGAAGATATGCTCGAGACATCGAAAGAGTGTTCTTCTGTCCAATGGAGAAATGCAATCGAGGATATGGATCAGAGGGATCTCTTTCTCATCACGTGAGGCTGAAACACTTAGATTTTTATGAAAGTGGTAAATATGAGATCTTCATCCAAAATTATCTCGATCAATTGCCAGAAATAAAAAGAAAGTTGGAATAAAAATAGAGGGAGAGAGAAAAGAAACCCATGAAAAGGGAAATTAAATTGACCAATCCACAGCTGATACTGGTCAAGAACAAAACGGATAGGCGCAATCCTGCCAAAAATTAAAATAGTAAGGATCTCAAGTTGGAATAAGCATGATATTATATTTCCACTCATTATCCAGAACATACCCTTTGATGATTCTTTTGTTCGATCCTCTACGCCTCAGTTTTTATTCTAAAATATGAGAATTGTTCTTGGCTCCAGCAGTTGTAAAAAATAATGATTTTGCAATCGGTAAGAATCAGACTTATAAAATACTAATTCTTTTATATTAGACTCTTAGTAATCAATAACTAGTATCGCCCTAGCGTCTTATAATTTAAAAATACCACCAAAACAAAATTTAAATGCCCAAAAGATCCAAAAAAGCTCCCAGGAAAGGTTCTTACACATAAGGCCAGAGCAGAGTGAAATACATATTAAAGCCAGCAGGAGTGTGGAAGTGTGGAGTTTGCAATAAGAGTTATGATTTGTCGCAAAGTCATTGTTAAGGCTGCTTCCAGTAGCTGTCCTACTATTGTTATATAAACAAGCAGTTGTTCGTGGCCAAGGATGACTCCTACCTCGAAATATACTTTCATCAATCCCCTTAAAAATCTTGGTAAAATGAATCAGACGACACATAATAAGAATCGGCCTAATAAAAGATAAACTTGGAATGGATTTAGAACTTATTAGTGTGAGTTCTAAAATAAATTTGATAGTTTATACTCATATTACTGATTTATTCTTGTGGAGAGTTTTAGTTTAGGGTGAATTTGTATTTGGCAAACATAGCTTTGGCAGAAATAATGGTTGTAGTTTGAGTATGGAATTATTTGGTTTTATAGCTTTCTATTTATCGATCAGATTATAATTCAAGGATAGAGTAAAATATTAGCTAATTTATAAATGACAGTTTGGAGTTGTAAGTGATAAGACCAATGGAGCTTAATTTTGTGGGAAAGGAAGTAATAATTTGTTACTATTGGTATTGAAATATCAGATATTCATAAAAGTGATAAATCGTTAATTCTTTACCATTTTATGGTCAAATGTTAAGTCTGCTGTCAAAGGCAAAGGCTCCATGACAATAATTCCCAATTATTAAAAAAAAGTATAATTAAATTAATGCAATATCTTCTGGCGTATGGGCTTGCTCAATTTGCAAGTCCAAAGCTTTAGTTCCATTCCAGTAGCCTAAAATTTGGAAAATAGCTTGAAACTGGTAATTACGTCACAAATGGAACCAAATTCAAAATTAAATAGCTTAATCGGATTACATCATACTTCAAATCATAGTGTATATACTAGATAGGTAGTATAATTATAATCTTAGCAGCAACATGGACAAAGTAGCATAGCTCAACCAAAGCTTAGGAGAGTTAGTACCCATCTATGGTAGTATATACAACTTTCTCGTACTTCAAATCAATTAGTCCATATAAACTTTCAACAAGTTATACAAAGGTTCGACGGAAAGAGTTACAAAAGCAAGAAAGGTTTCCAACAGATTCAATAAGCAAGCAGTTTGGCTGTTGAGCGAATCTGCTGAATAACTCCTCGACTTGGCTTAGTACAAATTGAAGATTATCCACGATTAAACTTCAGATATGAAGAAAACAACACGACTTCTAAAGATCGTTTCTCAACTCAAGGAAGAGTACTTAATGAACCCAATGAGGAGCACACTTGAATTAAATCAAACAGCTCTAAACTGGATTAAATCTCTTCCCGAGAAATACATTTTACCTCTTTACTTCACTCTCAAAGCCACCATAGTGGTTTCAAGGTAAATTATGATGGAGATGCTTGCTGAGCGTTTGGGACAACTAAAAATGTCATATGAGGTGTCAAAAGATACGGTGACTATGATATTTGCAGGAGAATTCGATCAAAAAAAGATTTTAGAGAAGGTAAGCACAAAGTTTAACGATTTCAAATAGATCACCATCAACTTTGTCAAGAAGGGAATGGAGATTAAAATATCCAAGTCTGAACTGAGACAGAACTTTTTGACTTTTGCCGATAAGATTGTTGAGACAGTCAGAGAAGTGAGTGAAAAGAGCGTTGAAGAGTGGGGATCGGCCAAGCTGAGAACGATGACTCTCTATAATTCAGTTCTAAACAGAATTAAAGAAAAGGAGATCGTGATCAAAACCGAATATTTCAAAAAGCCGGAGGTTGGATTGGAAGAAGAGGCGACAAGTTTATTGGAGAAGTGATTATATAGTAAATGATTAATGAATATTATGATGGAAGGAGTGGTAGTATCTGATTGACATTTAAGTAATCGAAAATTATTGTTGGGATTAATTTCTTCTAAATTTGGTTATAATGAACCCGTATTATTTTGTTTCTTTTCCAATTTAAAAAATCAGAATGATTTTTGTCTAATTTCTTTCTTTTGATTGTTCCTATGGTAAAATCATTGAAGTGTGGCTCCTATTTTATTGTAAGGCAAATAGAAAAAATAGAGCAAAAAACGTCAGGGATAAAAAATATTTGACGTAATTCAAAAATTGGCATGACAAGCATATCAAATCAATCGATGCTGTTGCAGTTCCATGAAAAATAAAAATTGACTCAATATAAATTGGTGATATTGTTTTACTTCCATATTATAATATGACCGAAAACATCCTCATCATACGTTAAGCCAGAGTATTTTTATCAGAAGGAGTTACTATTCCACGGAAACTTTCACTAAAGATGTGCGTCAATAGGGAAATCTTCAAATTTCCTGATATGAGATGGGATAACGAGTGCTCTCGATGGTAGGTGAAAGAAGAAATCGTTCTGCCCTGGGAATCTGAACAGCCTATTTAGTTTTAAATTTATAAGCAGCTTACTGAAGGTAAGACAGAAGTCATTGGCGAAGGCCTCATCAGTTTGGGCATCCTTAGCCGTCGACCGAACCAGGAAATAAAAATTGTAAGAATGGTGTAATTTAGCCTATAACCTATGATCAAGTCGTTGTCGGTTGGCTGTACTGTTAAATTTTAATGGATGATGAAGTAAATAGGTAGAGCAATAATACCTTTCTGTAGGTGCATAAGATTAACTTGGCCTTCCTTGAAGAAAGTGACAACTAAATAAAACTGCAAATTATTCAAAATGACCGTCTTGCCTATTAAAGATTGTTCAGCCTACCACGTAGAAGCAAGACCTTGATGCCCAATTTAAAAATATCAGTGAAGTTATCTGACATTATTTTTGTGAAAATCATCCATCCTGAATTTTAAACCCAACATATCTCTTTTTTAATTGATCACATAAAACGTGGCAAATCGGCTATATAGACTTGGAAAATACGCAATATGCATAACAAACGATGCGCTGATCTCAGCATGTAGTACTTTTTAGATAATATCTACTTTGAGAATGAAAGAAAAGTATTCCCATAACAGGCTGCCTTACCTTGTGAGATAAAGTCAAATTTTAGTTCCATCAAAAGCAAAAATAAGAAATAGGAAGATAAAACAGCATCAGTATTAGTAAAATCAGCCAATATATAAAACAGCGATCGTATTTTATAGTTTAACACATCTTTAAATAGAACAGGCCAGGAATACCACAAAAAATATGATTTTAAGTCTAGTATGGTAAAGCATCAATCTAATTAGCATGACTGTAACACACCCTCATCAGTTCATAAAAATCCTAAGCTGACCTTCTATTTCTAAAATGTTCAATAATGAACTGTTCTTACTTTAATAATGATTCTTTAATATATATTTTGCAATGAATTGTGTATGCTAGATTACTAATTTACATAATAATTAAAGGGAAATTATAAATTTGTAAAGGTATTGTAATTGGCTACAGACACAGTTAAGAGCTTGTTTGATTCACAACTGAGAGATAAAATTATTTAAAGTTGTGCAAAAGTTCACCATAACAAGTGCAGAACTAAGATAACACATGATTCTGGTGTTAGTTGTATTGTATAAATTCATATATTGAATTATTATTATTATTTGCCATAATAATTAATTACCACAAGCTCATGGTAAGTCATATCTTATTCAGCCAAAGGAAGTCAAGAATCCCAAATAATTTTTGAATCTGCTCAAGGATACCAAATCGTCAGATAAGACCAAAAAGGTTGTTAAGAAGAGTATTACATATCTTATGCAGCCGTTTTCATTAAGAAGAACGCTAAAGTCACGAAATTCAAAATAAGAAGGGGCAGATACTTCTTCACATTCAAGGCTGATAAACCTAATGTTATTTAAGCCATCGAGGCAGGCTTAGGCAAGGACGTGGAGAAAATTGAGATCAAGAAGAGGAGAGTTGTGGCTAAGAATAAGAAAGCCAAAAAATGATTGGCATGGCTATTTAAATTACCATTCAGCAGAGTTATCATTAATCTTGAATTTATGTTTTTGGTTTGGTTGAGTGATGTGTGAATGAAGTCAAGTTGATGCAATCCTTGATGAGATTTTATCAAAAGGCAAAATTAAATTATTTGATTATCATTTTAATTGAAAGGGGTTGGGGTTGGGG